>JAABUW010000030.1_pt1 | contig 287756 bp, 238 predicted proteins | sample 5560081 | NCBI WGS metagenome assembly JAABUW01 (sample SAMN10711882, study PRJNA513363) | rock metagenome | isolation source: Antarctica rocks | place: Antarctica: Victoria Land, Knobhead sud | reverse complement strand
CCATGAATGGAATGCGCCATGGCCATAAGTGGAATGCGCCATGGCCATGAATGGAATGCGCCATGGCCATGAATGGAATGCGCCATGGCCATGAATGGAATAGGGCCATAGCCATAAGTGGGGCCATACATAGGGGCCATATTAGTGGCGCATTCTAAATTTAGGTATTCTCACGAGCCAAAAACATTCTCAGGAGCGCGTTAGATTCTTAGGGGCGCTTATATCGCTTTAAAGTTAAGATATAGTATCACCCCGCTTAAACCAGCTCAACCGGCTTACGAGCGCTTATAGCGCTTAGAGCCTACTCTACACTTTTGTAGATATATTAATAAAGGTAGAGTTAGATATATATTAAAAACTAGAGATATTATAGGGCGGAAGGCCCCTAGAAAATTATTAATAATTAAAGCGAGGAAGATTAGTCCTAGTACCTTCACTCTATTTAGTATAACTAAATAACGTAAATATAAAATATAGGAAAAGGGTAGTAAATTAAATTCTAATAATTATTATAATTATTATAATTATTAAATTAATCTAAATAATTTAGTCGTCGCTCTACGCGAAATTAAATATTATTAAAAAACTACCGAATTACTTATTCCTAAATTCCCTTTCTAACGGTTTATATATAAAATAATAATCTCGGCTATATCGGACTCGTCGCTAATAATTATCTATAATTATAAATATATAAAAAGTAACGGAAGCGATATTAGTAATATTATTTAAAAGTAAATTCTATCCTAATCTTTCGTTATTTATATTAATAATATAAGATACTAATCTTAATATAGTATGTATTAAGTGTATAATTATCTAAAGTAAAGATATTTAATTAGCGTAAATAATTAGGGGCTATAAATTTATTCTATAAAGAGATATATATATTAATATTAATATTTCTAGTATTTAATATTATAATACTTAATAGGAGTAGGGTATAATAAGGAAAGGAATAAATAGTAGATATAACTTTTATATTATTTTATCTCTTAATAACTTTTATTATTATCGAAGAATAAAATATTTTTCTATTTCTATTTTATAACTCTATTATTAAAACGGTTATTATAATAACTACTAGAAATCCGTTTTAAAGTAGTAGGGATTCTTTAGAAAAACTTTACCCTACTTTACTTTACTCTTAACTCTACGTTAATAGATCCCTCCGTTAAATTTAAGTAGGGATTATATTTTAATCTCTACTCTATTATATATTAATCCGAAGTATATTAAAGGGGATATTTTATAATTTAACGGAAAGTCTCTATTTATTTATTCCTATTTAAAATATTAGAATAACTTGTTCCCTAATAAAAAACTAGCGGTATAATTAAAATATTAATAATTTATATCCTTAGGTAGTAAAGTAAAATTAATATCTATTATATCTTAATATTATTATAGTTTATCGAAGTTATTATAAAGAGTATTTAAATTATAGAGGGCTTCGAGATTCTTTAACTAATAAGTATTATCGATCTAAATATAATATTATTAGGATTTAGTAAATTAATTATATTCGTTATTAAAGCCTTCGATAACTTACTTCTTTAATTATAATTTAGTAAATATATTATAACGAGAATCGAGGCTATTTATTATATTAAAGTCTAGTAATTTTATAAAGTCTAGTAGATCTATTATTTATATAAAGCTTATTAGTAAATAGAGGTTATTAAAATATTAAATCTAACCCGTTAATAAAGCGCGCGGTAATTTAAAGTTTCTACGTAATAAGTATAATTTAAAGGACATTTAAATATTACTCGCCTTATTAATATTATTATAATTTATTAATATAGTTACTCCCCTAGTTATTATACTTTTACTAGTATCTTTAAAAAGGTATCCGCTAGTTATATTAAAAGAAAAATAGTAAATTAAAGAGTTTACCTTAATAATTAAATTATATATATTAATTAAATCTTAATGATTTTTTATTATTATAATAAGATCAGGGTACCCGGTTATTATTATACTTTATTAACTCGTATTATATACTAGCTTTAGAATCGATTTAGTCTAGGAATTAAAATAATATAATTATCGAGATAAATTTAGGTATATTATAATAGAACTTTAATACTAAATTATTCTATACTATAAATAAATAGTTATATATTAAGGTAAACTCGGTTACCTTAATATAACGTAGTATTAACTAGATATAAATACGCGGTAATTTATTATTATAAATATTTAGTAGGTTATATTATTCTATTTATATATATTAAATAATTATTATAAATCGAGTTTTGAACCGTTTAATTATTACTTTATATTAGACTAGATATTTAATATAATTAATTTTAGAAAACCCTTCTCGAGGTTAATAAATTTAGTCGAGTACTATAAAAGAACTTCGTTACGAAGATAAATAAATAAGACTTTACGAACCCTATCGTCGGTTTTTATAATAACTATATCTCGTAGCCTATTAACGAAGGCGTAGATATTATAATAGAATAAATAACGATTTAAATTAGTAATAGGACCTTTATCTTCGAAGCCTAAATCGAAATATCTAATATTATTTACTTTAAATTAAGTATTTCTACTATTTATACTATTTATTTTATTACGATCTACTAGGCCTAGTAGGCTAGCTAGGTATTAAACTACCGGATTCTCCTAGATATATTATATAATACTAGTAATTATAATAGACTATATAACTACTTATATAATAGGGTCTATTGTATTAAATTTATTCCAAAGTCCGAATAATTAGGTATGAATAACCTCTTTAATTAATATAGTTCTTATTATAAATCTAGTATTTTCCGTAGATAACGAACTACTCGGTAAAATATAAGGGGTTACTTTTATAGAAAGCGGGTTTTATAACTATTATAAAACTCGTATACTTTATTAGAATATTTTTAATATAGCGCGGAGGTTAGATTTATTATAAACCTAGTTCGAAAACTAGCGAGGTAATTCGATAGAGTTAACTCTAACTCTAATAAAATTATCCTTTATTAAATTAATACCGCGAGGTATTAATACTAGTTTAAAGTTATTTCGAATAATCTAACTAACTAGTTAATATATATTATAGTCGATTAAGTTCGTATAAATATATTTATTATCGGAATTCGAATAATAAAAAAGTAAATACGATAGTATTTTTTATAAAAGAGTCTAGTAACGAAACTAGTTTACTAATTACTAGTAAACTATTTAACTAACTTATAATAACGTCGGATAAAGTATTCTAAAAGACTTTAATAAAGGCCTAGTAATTTAGTAGAGAGATAATATAGCGGAAGTATTAATATATAGTATAAACCTTCTAATAAATTTTTATCTCGTTATTTAACTATATTAATCTAGTTTTCTTACGATATTTTAAAGATATTTAGTTTTGAATAATATATTTACGGGTAAAAACTAGTTAATATACTATTTAAAATAAATTAAAATCGTTTATCTTTTTAGGACTAGTTAAAAAACAATTATTAAATTATTCAAAAAAAATAGCTAGCTACTCTACGTTGATAATTATTATTTAACTATTTATTAACTATTTAAAAACTTATAGTAACTCTATTAATAAAATTTTTAAATTCTCTAAAGTTCTTTATAGGGCTGAAAACTCGCTTAAAATATATCACGCTAAATATTAATACTAAGACTTTAGTAAGTGTTTTTTCGAACTTTTCACGAAAAGTATATATAAGTATATATATAAAGCTAGATTTATATAGACCTAGTATTAAAGGACTTAAAGAATATTTTATAGGATTTTATTTATATTTCGCTACCGCTTAATTACCGTCTATATACCGTTAATAAACGAGAACTAAACCGTTTTTAAATCGTTTTTAAATCGTTTTTAAACCGTTTTATAACTACTCTATAATTAAAATCTTAAACCGTTAATAGTTTTAAAAAGAGAATTATTGACGTTAATTAATCTTAAAACTATTATATAATTAGTAATTATCTAGTTAAGAAACTATCGATTAACGGTTAAGAAACTATTTAAAAATTATTGAAAAACCTAGCGAGTAGGTAGGATAGTAGTTATAGTAGACTTTAGTAAAGAAATACTATACTAGGTTAATATTAGATAATAGTATTAATACTTTAATAAAATAAGAAATAATATTTTAAAGAGTCTTTAATAATATTATTATTACTATTATTATTATAATAAGATTTATAGTAAAGTAGAAAGATAATTCTCTTAATTATACTAGGAAAGAGTAAATATTTAAGATTTATTAAAACTAGTAAATATTAACCTATAATAATTATTACTATAACTTAATATAAAAAATACAAAATCGAGAGATTTAAAATATAATTATAAGAAATATTTAATACCTTTAAATACTAGTCGTTAAGAGAATCTTTCGAGGTATTATAAATAAAGAGATAATTAATAGAATAAAAAGTTATATACAAATATTTTTCTCTTATAAAAGTATATTTATTAAAGTATAATTACTTTAATAGTAAAAATATTAGTAGTATAAAATATATTAATTATTTATAGAGGATTTAGCTCTAATATACTAGAGTCTAGTCAAGATATTAATTCTATTATAGAAGTATCGAGGTTTAATATATTATTACTATATTTAAATCTACCTCGTAAAATTATACTTTTTATTTTTATTATATATTAATTACTTTAGGCCTTATATTCTATCTTTTTCTTCTATTTAATTTAGATTTTCCTTAAACGATTAGATAACTCTACTCTTTTATATATATTTATATAGTTTTAATAAAGAGGCCGAGGGAGCCCTCTAATAAATTATTCTATAATAATAATAATTTTATAACTATTATTACGGTAGAGTAAATTAAATTAGAAAAGTATTTATTTTAAAAGGGAGAAATAACGACGCGACGGGCGCTATATTTACCGTTTATTTATAATAAATATATTAATAGTTACGATAACCGCGGTTACTAACTAAATATATAAGGGTTATTTATCTAGCGATCGAGGGTATCTATATAAGTAAAGAGGGTATCTCTATAATACTATTTATTATTATTATTTATAATAGGAGTAGATCCTATTAATTAGTTTTACTTTATAAATAATATAGATTTATTCTAGGGCTAGGAAGCCCGGAATGTTATTTCTTTTAATTAATCGTACCTTAATAACCTATTACCCCTAGCGGGGCTCTAGTATAACTAAATTTTAATTAATTAATAATAAACTAGGCTTTGCCTTTATATAAAGTGTTGAGGAAAAGCTCGGTTATAAACGTAGTTCGAAATATTACTTAGAGAGCGTGGCTCGGCGCTAGTATTTAAGAAATAAATAGTAGAGGAAGAGAGAAATAAACTATTAAAACTAGAAAACGATTAATTATTATAATACTAGTAAAGAAGGATGAGGAGTAATTATAACGTGGATTAAAAATTATATAGAATTTTAGTAGAGCTAGCGGACTTATAGAAAATATAATACTAGAGGAGGATAGTAGTAGCGCGTATTAAATACCTTCTAGACTTGCGAGTAATTATTTTAATAATAATCGTTCTCTTTTAATATTAATTTAGTTTAAAATATACGAGCCGGAGTAATAAACTACTTTTAATTCTCTTGGCCCTCGTTTTATAAAAGACTTATTCTATATATAATAATATATTAATATAAAGTGAGATATCCTAACGAGGTAGGGTAATAAATTTATAATATAAATCTATTTATTAAAGTGAAGATAATTTCTTAATAAGAGTTCTAGGCTCGCTCTTTACTATATCCTTAGAAATTCGTAACGAGTTAGAGGTAAACGGTTAATTCACGACTAGGATAACTAATCTAGGTAAGACTAGCTAATCTCGTAGAGCTACGAGAATAGAGAATAACGTGTATATATAACTAGTTATTATTGATCTATTCTCTTCTAGAGTATATAATCTATCGAGATAAACGATACTATATATTCGGGCCTCGCACGGTCTTATTATATAGTCAGGTTCGGTATAAGAAGAGAATTCTTTCTAGATAAGAACGTAATTACCTAATTTCCTCTAGGGACTAGGGTTATTTTAATAGATAAATATAAACACTTAACCTAAACTACTATTATATATATTATTAACGAGTTAGTTAATAGGATACCTAAACGGTATTTCGTTAAAAGTAGGATAGAAAATACTAGACAAGCGATAATAGAAGGCGAATTTGGGGCCATAATAAATATATAGAATTATATTATCTCTTATTTAAAAGCCTATTATTTAGGAAAAGTTCCCGCGCGAAAGTCTATAGAAATACTTCTTCCTTCGCGAATATATAGATATAACCGATCAAACGCCTAATCCCGATCGATAATATAGTAGAGTAGTAGAATTGTATCGGAGTAGTATATTACCTAGTAGGGAGTTTGGGTTTTATATATAGATATAAAATAATCGAACCCCTTAGGCGACTAAATAGGATAGTAACTAGACTTCGTTTTTTCTTGAATTCATAACTTATATAATAGGTTTTACTCTTACTACTAATATTCGTAATAATTAACTAGTTCGATTTTTGACCCTAAACTAACTAACTACGTTAATTTTTAGTATAACTAGTCTAGTTTTAAAGCCAAGCCAACTATTAACTATTAACGCTAGTTAGATTAATAGTTAAAACAGTTTATATAAAATTTATAAAATTTATAAATCGTTTATAACTTATATTAAACATAAAATAGTTGAAGATAAAAGTCGAGATCTTTGAAGATCTCGGTAGAGAAAGCCCTAGCGCTAGGCCTATTCCGGCCGCACTTTACCTAATTAGATAGTCAGTCCTTACTCCGCCTCCCCGTAAGGGGGTATCCCCTTCAGCTTTATAGAACTAATTAAAACTGCTAAACTGCCAGTTTTAACTGATAGTTCATAGTTTAAACAGTTCATAACTGAACTAGTTGAGACCCCAAACCAACTAACTATTAAGGGGAAAAAGGGCGAACTGAACTGCTAAACTAATAGTTTGCCAGTTAAATAGTTAACTATTGCGAACACTGCTCACCACCAACGGTACCTGGAAAGAGCTCAGGGAGGTTGAGGCGGTCGTACGCCATTGCAGGATTGACCAGGCTCTCGAAAGGGAAGGGCGAAGTGTAAAGCCATGCTTGATTCATGGTGATTTGTGGGAGGGCAATACTGGCACTTCGCCCGGGACGGGAGACATTACCTGTTCGATGCCGGCTCATACTACGCGCACAACGAGATAGAGATAGAGGATTTGCGATGCCCATACAATAAGATCAAATCGAAGATATACGCGAAGACTTATTGGAAACATTGTGGCTTAAGCGAACACGCGGAGGAGTGGGACGACCGCAACCGAACGTACAGCGTACATCACGACATCATACACTCGATCAACCATATGACAAATTGAAGCAGTGCAAGGCGAATGTAAGTAAATCATCGCGAGCGATCTACTTGGGAACTGATTCGGATTTAGCGTAAACGAAAACATGTGCTATCTTGTTGAGAGGTACTCTCCTGGTGTGGAATCTGACGACTTCGGCGAAGGTGCTACTGGAAGGCATTGTTCATCTCCAACTATTTAGAGCAAGCAAGGTACAAGGACAGGTCTACATTGTAACTATGTTCTTCGACAATCCATACCCAGCGATGCATGAGGTCTATGAACATTGACAACAAGAAAAAGTCCGGGGGGATAATGTCTCTCACGTAGCTGTTGATAATTTCGAAGTGGACCGAAGCGTGCTTTTTAAAGAAGGTTTTATTACCAAGCAAAACATGTAACTCAGCCACAGTGGATGAACATTTGACCATCAATAGGAATTGATATCTATGGTTTCCAATGCACCAGCTACAAGTAGTGCACAAAGTGCTGGATTTTCCGGCTAGTGCGTCAGAGTTATTATTGTGTCACTTCCTGAAAGCTTTGACCTCCCATCTCCTATGCCAGAATTAGCAGCTTCAGATGGCTATGTCAAGTCAAGGCCATGCATACCACCAGGCTTTGAAATCTTGCGTCTGAACGTCTATCCCAATATCCTTCAATGCCTGTGTGGACAAGTGCGTATCATACGGTCTCTGAACACTCGCCTTCGGGTCATTGCCTGTCTTGTCTGCGACCATACCGTTAAGTGGCAGGTCCATGATCTCTGCAAATAGCTGGCATATCTCGTATTTAGTCATCCTATCCTCAGACGAGAATTGTAGGATCTTTGGTAGTTTAAGTCCAGCTTCCCGATTATCCAGATACTTCTTGCTAATATCGAGGCAAACCCGAGCAACGTCTTCCGTATTCGTGGGGTAACGCTGCGCCCAGTGGTCCATCTTAACCTGTGCGTCCTTCTCTTGAGATTTCCACAACGCGTCCATCAGAACGTTGACAGCGCTCTCCCTTGGCTCATCAGCCTTGCCATATAGGACAGGCACTCGTAAGACAACCCCCAGATCGTACTGTTTTGTAGCTTGTAATGTTGCTTTCTCCCCATCCAGCTTTGTCTGACCGTAGAGGTTGGGGGGCGATGGCTCTGCATCAGTCTCGTAGGGCGCTTCCCCAGACTTGCCAGGGAAGACATAGTCGGTGGATATGTAGATGAGTAAGATGCCAGCTTTTGAGGTCGTTTCAGCTAGAAGCTTGGAGGCTTCGACATTGATGTTTCTTGCACCCCCTGGATCGAGATCACACTTGTCCGGGAAACGGTTTGCGGCACCTAACCTTAGAGTCAATCGAGGATTGTCGTACCCACAGTGTGATTGGACAGGAACAAGGCTTACAGTGCACCACTACTTCTGGTCTTGAAGCCGACAAGTCAGCCCTTCTGTTCCATCGAGGCTTCCGACAAGGACGTCCAGGTAGGGCAGCAGGAAAGATGCCTACTTGACTTCTTGCAGCGTCGACTTGATCTCAGCCGGATCAGAAAGGTCGACCTTGAGGATAGCTGGAGGATTAGCCCTAGTCAGGCCAGTCCCTACGGCGTTCCATCCCGCCCTTTCGAAAGCCAGCATCACTTGACGTCCAAGCAAGCCAGTAGCACCAGTAATCAAGGCTGTGCTAGCCATGATGCAGATTTGCAGTATGGCTTCGGGTTAATAACGCGTTGAGCTTTCGTATTGACGGTCTGGTTGTGTTAGAGTCGCGGTCTGGAAAGTGAAAAGAGGGTGAAAGTACTCGCAACGGCGGCACAGCTGCAGCTACTTGATTTGCACGATGGCGATCTGAAGCTACGTTTCTAGTGATGGAATGGGGGGCCTGCCTTACTTCTGTCCACTCTCACCCAGAATCTCTTCTTCACCAACGCCCCTAAAGGGCGATCAGCAATGAAAAGAATTTGTGTCTTTGGTCAAGACTGATTGTTTCAAAAATTCCCATACGATCCGAAGACCATAAGGAGTGGTCATAGTATAGTTTTCAACTAGCAAAAACGCGATCTCGGACGAATCCTCACTGATACGCGTAAAGCCCTTGCACTTAGATGGGGAGGAAAAGAAGGAAGTGGGAGGAGCGCGGTTTCTATACTGAATGCTTAGTCAGCAGCCGAACCCCCGCCCCCCCCCCAAGATTTATACTTGGGACTTATTGAACATCTTGCTAATAGAAAATCTAGCAACTGTGGAACTCAACTATGCTTTTCTTGAATTGACCTTTGGATTCATTTCAAGATTCACCCATAGGTAGATGTATGCTTCGGAACATCTAGGCGTAGTTGACCTTTAGTCTCTGGAACGGCTCCATGAAATTTTCTCGAACACATGCTACTGTAGTACCGTGTAAATGCGCGATATCTATGAAATATCCTACGTATTCTCCTAATCAACATAGGAACCTCGAAGAAAATCACAGCTCCTCCTCGTCAGTCAAGAGCTCTTCCAACAACGAGTCCTGTGCTTCCGTGACTCCATCGCCTTCGACTGTTTCCATTATCACATCTTCTTCCCCTGCCAAAACAGACTCTTCAGCGACTTGTTCCCCGACCGTTGTTAGACCCTCATCGTCCACAGGAGCTGAAGGGTTCTCTGCGCTGCTCTTCGCCTTACCAGCTTCGCCCATGGCTTTGCTTAGGGCCAAATGCAATTTGTTGAGCGCATTACGAGACGGCGCGTCATTTGCGACCTTGTTATCGATGGCTTCGATAACAAGCTCAGACGTGGTTCGGAGCTTTACCGGGTCTGAGTTGGCCGTGATGTACAGCTTGCCAAGCATTACTATTAAAGCTTTCTTGTCATCTTCTACAGCTTATATCAGCACTGTCAAGGTTTCAAACCCATAGAATGGCTTACTTGAGCACCCATGGTTCATCGCTTGTTCTAAAAGACTCTCCGCAAGGTCCAGATGAACGTCGCCCTTGACGGCTTTGACTTCCCTCCTGCCGGCCTCGTCCCAGCTGACCAAAGCCTCGTCTTGGACCACTAGTTTCCGCGCGTCCGTCCAGTCGACCAGTATATTTCCTACCGTGCTTATCCCCACTATTTCTTCCCCTTCATCGAGCTCGTCACCCATATCGACAAGCGCGTGTATGACCCCACCTGCCACATATGACATTCTTTGCATGTTTTCTCTCCGGCTGTGGCAGTACACGGGGAGGAAATAGGTCAAGGCTTGCCTTACTGCGGCATTCTCTTTGGTTGCAGGATCGAAATAGCAGATAACCACTTGCTTGAGAAGATCCACGTCCTGTATCACCGAAGTAAGCATCAGCTTGCAGAGTGCGACAGTAGTAGCTGATTGCACGTCGGGCGAGTAATCTGCTTTCATGCCCTTAGAGAAAATCTTCAGAATCTGTTTTTGCAGATTTGTATCAGTATCCTGCGCGGAGAGTAGGCTCGGATGGGTTGTCAGGATATCGGCGAGGATATGGATGGCCGTGACCTGCAGCGCATCATGGCCTTTTGTAAAACAGTGCAGGAACAACGTTAAGTTCTCATCGGCAAGCGTCTACCAATACGAAGTCAGCATATCATTAGAGAACGCACGATAGAAGTACGTACCTTATCAAGAAGACAGTAGAGGCCTAGACATAGTAGACCTCTTTCTCTTATAGGCGCCTCATGACTTCTGACGGCTGGCACGACGAGGTTGTTGAGCATAGCTACTAGATGTATGTTCTGTTGCAAATTGCCCTCAACGTTTTGTAGCATGCACTGAGCTATATGCAAACACTTCATGTTGATCATGATCTCTTTGATAGCTTTCTCTTCGTCTTCCTCGCTATTGCCGTTCTTGTCACCTGCTAGACTCCGGGGACCTTTGGCCTCTGTGGCAGTAGTGTCACTGGCCTCTGTGGCAGTAGTGTCTCTGATCTCTGAGTGAGCCGAGTGGAAGCTCTCATCCTCGTTGTCGACCATGGGCTCGTCGACCACTATAGCATCATGTACCTCAGCGATTGCTTCAAGTACGACGCCACAGAACTCTCTTTCCCCCGAGGTTTCGGTACCGCAAACATCTCGAAGTACGTCGACCGAAAGCTTGGTGATTTCGTCGGGCAACTCAGTAATAGCCAGGGTCTCCCTTAAAAGTGTGAACATCTTTCTCCGGCCGACTTCGTCGCTGTAATCCAATGTCTTCGCTATATACAGGAGTTGCTCCACAACGAACTCTTGCTCGACCGTATCTTCCTCTCCCTCTCCCTCTTCGTCGCCCTCGTACCGTGTATGATTCCGATACAGGCAATCCACAAGGTTCTTTGTATACCTCTGTAAGAAGAACGCCAACTTCGTTACTTCGGGCATTTTCTCTTCGACCAACATATCGTACTTTTCGTCCCCCTGCTGACGACAGAAATCGTTGAATGACCTAGCCATGAAAACGCTTTCCGGGCTCAAATAATCCCAGAACGGATCATCGAAGTTTATTGCGTCCTGGTAGTCAGGTCTCCCAATCCAGAACTCTTTCAACGCCTCTGGTGCTATGCCTTCCTCTACTCCCGAGTTGACAACATCTATACGCTCTAGAAGCTCGAGCAAAGCATTAATGGTCGGTGACGCGGCCTCCAAACTAGTATCTTCGACTTGCCTTAGCCCAGTACAGTCCTTAATCCAGCGCTCGCGAAAAAGCCTAGCAGTGGCCTTGCGGACATTCTCATCACGATCACGAAGTCCCCAACGAAGGAGCTTCTCCCTCATAGATAACGACAAATGACGAAAGTCGCCCAAAGCAGGTAGCAGGCGGGAATACAAGGCTCTCCGAGTTGCAGGATCCAAATCCCGAGCACGTTCTAGTAGGTAAGGTAAAGTGTCAGGCGTCAAGGGCAAGTTAAGTAGAAGAGAACGGCGAACATCTGCGCTTGGATCATTCTGGAGCACGTCAAGTAGCTTTTCCAGTAATCCACTCGCATCATCATCGCTATCCTCGTTGTCTTTATCTCCGTTATCTTCATTGCCAGCTAGCCGTCCTAGACCCAGTACAGCCTGGACTCGTATCATGGGCTCCTTATCTCTGATCCGTTTCAGAAGTTCCACTCTCAGCAGGTGGTAGTAATAGTCGTCGATCGAGTCGAGCGAGTTGATTATGTGGGCCATGAGTTGCGTTGAACGGTATCGGACAGTCTTCTCCTTCGAAGCCAGGAGTTGTAGTAAGATAGATAGGATGTGTGAATTCAAGCGCGTACTCGCAGTCTCGGGGAAGGACTCCATCTCGTTTATGTCTGATTCGGGAACCAATGCTATGTCTATAATACATTAGCGTATACAAGTCGTGGCATCAGTTATTTCTTGCTTACCTTTGTCACTCGCATGGCGTAGGAAGGACCCTAAAAAGCGGACGATTCGGTCACCTACACCTTCGCTCTTTTTCACTCCCATCAACCTGAGCACACATCGCGCAATCTCCACATTAAAGTCATCCTCATCGAAGTCTTCTTGCTCATTTTTGCCCGGCCGCGGATCATAGCAGCAAGATTCTTGAACTTTTCGCAGGCTAACGACTAGCTTACGATGACCAAAAGTAGTTCTTTGAGCATCACTGAATATGGTACAGACTTGCGTGCGTAGTGTAGATGTAGGCCCTTCCTCGGGGACAACGACTGTTGGGGAAGCTGTATTTCTGCGAGAGCCTAGTGTTTGGGTGGATATCTTGTAGGAGAGGCGTGACGCCATCGAATTACGTCTGCCCGGCATCTTTGTGAGCTAATTGATCTCTCTGTATAGTCCTTAGTAAGGAGTTGCAAAACTCGCAAAGCTGCCCTCTTTTTGTTTACGCCAAGAAAGGCGGGCCGCGTCTGTCGAAGCGCGCACCCTCGGCTCGAGTTTGCGTCATAACACATTTCTTCGTCCCCGTCCCAGGAGAGTGAGAAAAAGACCAGTAACTTTGAGATATTCAGCGCGGCTCTCCAGGCTCACGCCGTATAGATTCGCTGTTCACAGTCCAGGACCATGTTCCGACAAATCGTTCGCAGATTCGAAACCACTGCGTACAGAGCTGCCGAATTGGCGTCCAAAGTCGACATGGCGAATCAGTACGGCGTGCAGTTAGCCAAAGCACAACAACATGTCAATGGCTTTGTCGGAGGTAGCACAATCCACAGCCGTTTGTTGGAAGCTCTCGTGCTAAGAGTATTCTAGCAATCGGCAACACGCCCCTCATCCGTCTCAAACGATTATCAAACGAGACCGGCTGCGAGGTCCTAGGCAAAGCAGAATTCCAGAACCCTGGCGGCAGTGTGAAAGATCGAGCAGCCTTATACGTGGTCAAAGATGCTGAAGAGAGAGGCCTAATAAAGCCAGGAGGAACTGTTGTAGAAGGCACGGCCGGAAACACAGGCATTGGCCTCGCACACGTCTGTCGGTCCAAGGGCTACCAATTGGTCATTTACATGCCGAACACACAATCTCAAGCTAAGGTTGATCTACTGAGGCTGTTGGGCGCAGAGGTATACCCTGTACCTCCGGTAGCGTTTGAGAATCCGGAGAACTATAATTGGCAAGCTAAGCGGCATGCGGAGCGCCTGGAAAATGCGGTATGGACGAACCAATTCGACAATATTGCGAACAGGAGAGCACATGTCGAAACGACAGGTCCGGAAATATGGTACCAGACTAATGGCAAGCTGGATGCTTTTACCTGTGCTACGGGAACTGGCGGCACGTTGGCTGGTGTGACGAGATATCTCAAAGATGCGTCTGGCGGGAAGGTGAAGTCTTTCTTGGCAGATCCGCCGGGTAGTGTATTACATTCATACATCACTAGCGGAGGGAAGCTGAAAGAACGGACGGGCTCGAGTATTACCGAGGGTATCGGCCAAGGCCGAGTCACGGACAATTTAAAGCCTGAAATTGACCTTGTGGACGGTGCATTACACATAAGCGACGAGAAAAGCATAGAGATGGTATACCGCTGCCTGGACGAGGAAGGTCTCTATCTCGGCGCGAGCTCATGCTTAAATGTTGTGGCAGCGAAGGAGGTAGCTGAGAAGCTAGGCCCCGGACACACGGTGGTGACCGTCTTGTGTGATGGAGCATATAGATATGCGGACAGGTTGTTCTCGCGAAAATGGCTCATGGATAAAAACCTCCTACGGGCTATACCACCTCATTTGGAACGATATATAGTGTTGCCTTAGGCATAAATTTCCTAGTAACGAAAGCAGTGTAAATACTAGATTGAAGCTCACTATAACGTGTGTAGTGGCTCTACGCTGGTTGAGGCACAGGACAAAGACACGATGGTACATGTGGACAATTTGAAGATATTAAAATCGATGTTATGCTCTTGTGTGTTGCATACAACTGAGCATGCCTAGCCTTGACTACATATTCAGAACCCCTTCAGGTCACTCCTCTAGGCAATGCTGCCGAGATGAGCTCTGTTATCCAAAATCTTCCCCTACGCCACGCTCAATTAGATGCCTCCTGCCAGATGCAGTAACCCCATATTTTCATATACAGCTCTCGATGACACACACGATCCTTCCCCTATGTTCACTACTCACTGAGCAATACCCCTTCACGTGGTCTTATCCTTGGCCCGTCAGTCAAACCGGCCATCAACCTTCCGAGTCCCTTCTGGGCGTGCCCTGAATGGCTTTCATTCATTTCGGCAAGAGCATCTGGAGTCCCTCCATCATCACGGCCTGAAGCCACCGCAGTAGTTGGCGACGCTAAACCCGCAGTCGGTGTTCGACTTGATAGACCAGGTCCAGCCCCATCCATGTTACTCATACTCGAATTACGTCTTTGCATCCTTCGAGACGCATCCTCATCCTCTTTCTTGTGTAGAGAATCGCTGGGCAGCAAGATGGCGCGGTCAAGCTCGTATGGGAGTCCACGATGTCGACCACGGATTTCCATAGCTATGATGACAAGTTTGGATACCACGCTGAACTCGGCGGAGAATGATGCGTCAATGTTCGGATATCCCAGAGACAGTCCGACAGTTCCGTACGCCGAGACGATCTCAAACAGCACAGAGAACAAAGTGAATGCGTATTCGTTTGTGTTGGCGAGCCGATCCCCTTCAGCGATTGCAATGATGAACAAACCCAAGAAGACGTACCACAAGTCAAAACCCAGTTGTCGACGTAAGTGAGCACTCACGTAGCTAGGCTCTTTTTCATCTGCCTCTGCCTCGGCTGCTGTCCCGTATATTCCCAGGCTCTTCTCCTCGTACACGTTGGTACGTCGTACGGAGATGGCAATTGGAAAGACTGAGATGTACATCATGATCAGATATGACACCTGAATACCAGGATGAAGCTCAGCTAGATTGACAGAGGAAAATCCCGCAGTGCGCGTGCTGGTGGCTTGGAATAGGCCATTCAGCACGCGGAAGCCGGGGGGACCAATATCAGTGATTGCCGGGTCATGGAGCTATTCACCGAATTAGTAAATCGTGGAAGTGTTTGATCGATGGAAGTGCCTACATCAAGAACGATGAAGAAAATAAGGTCGAGGCCATTGAGAATAACTAGTATCCAGAAGAGCCACCAAGTTGCAGTGCTCGGAAATAAGAGGGTAAAGCAGCGCCTTGGGTGATCCAGTAAGAACTTGAGTTCTTCCCAGACGCCGCTTCCTTGGGGCACCAGATACGATGCACTCCAAATTACAAAACGGAGCATGCATGGAAATCCAGTGTTCCCAATGACGATGAGAAAGGCTCCAAGAAGGAGCGGAAGGACAGCTTTTTGGAAGGAAATCATCGAATCTGGAGTAAGTGTGAAGCCAAGATCGTTGAACATGGATGCGGGTGTAAATATGCCCCTGTGACGCCTGAATAATGTTCTTCAAAGACGAAATTAGGGGCCTTACCACCAGACTCTGGATTGACCATCACTGTCAACGATGCTACCCCAAGTATCTGTACGTACGATCCATGGCAAAAACATGACCACGCCGAGCAGATGGAAGAGAACGTAATAGGCTTTGGTGATGATCTCAGCGGATGCAAGGACACGGGAATAGACCTGCTGAACGACTTACAAACAAGGACGACGGCTAGAGTCTTCAGCGCCCGATACTCGATTCCTCCAAGTTCTTCTCTTTGCTCCTCTGTGAGGTCTACGAAAGCCGAGTTTCTTCCAATCGTTGGCTGCCAGCTAAGGTACGGTGTCACTGGTTCCGTGTTCTCCTTCGAGGCCCAATTTCTGAGACTAGAAAATGTTCCTGTACGTGCTCTTAATCCGGCAGACTGCGGCGCTATTTCGTGAGCCGCCGTACCATTTGACTTTTCCAATGTGCCACTCTTTCGAGTAGAAAGTCTGGGAAGATTCGCTCGAAGCTGGGGATGGTCTGGCGCATCGATAGTAACGTTCCGCTTCAATGGATCGTCGTTGGCACCATTCATTCCACCTATAGGCCCCGTATCCTGAAGCCTTAATTGACCACCATCCTCCTCATCCGAATCCAACGGCTCTGGCACCCTTCCACGATCAAAGTCGCGTGGGCCGGGTATCCGTAACGCCTTTTCCTCCTTCGGATTTCTTTGATTCTGAAGAAATGCGATGTGCTGCTCTGGACTTAAACGCTGCGGCAACATCTGTGGTGTGGAATCATCATCGTCTGGGCTCTTGACTTCGTCTGCGAAAGTAATGTCTCGGCGGAAAGTAGGTGTTCGCTGCGGTGGAGGACCACTAGCATGGTCTATGGTGTCTGTTTTCCCTCTTTGGCTGGAAGAAGAATCCGTTCGTGATCCACTTGTCAAATCTCCGGCGCTCTCCGGGTGGTCTGCCTCTGGTCTAGCTACGAATGTTTGTGTATCTCCGTTATGCATCACCACAATGCTGCGGCCACGGACACTCTTTTCTGTGATCCCAGGTTCGGAGTCATCCTTCGGTGGTGTCCTCGTCCGCGACCTCGTGGGTTTGAAATTCCGTGCCTCCCTAGCCACATTCTGGAACCGACGCTCGAACCAGTATAGCCGAACGAAAACCACGAAGGTATTGATGAATACTGGCGTGCATATCATAGCGATAATATAAAAAACGACCTGAAAGGGGGATCAATATTTGGGCATGTGCAACAATAACGCTTGACTTACTTGCTGGTAAGTGCAGAGATCATTGATATTTACACTGCAATTCTGTCAGCATGTAGCGGGGACGTGTTAGATTAAAGGCCATACGTATTGAGACCACTTTGTGTAGCTGAACCACTGGCGAAGAAAAGGGCATCAATGTATGCCAAGCCGCCCGCGGGGTATAACAACACGCTGCCTATTATTGTAACGGAAAGCAGGTAGAGATCTGTGATGAGTGTATTAGTATCCGTAAAGGCCTGAACATAGGAGAAGCATCAGGAATTACAATGAATGGTGATAAAGCTGAGGTGACGCTTCTTGAACGGTGAGCCTGGGTTGTGCGACTTCACCCACTCCCACGAATCCATCATAGGCCCGAACATGGCGAAAGACGGTGCCCCTGTCCCAGCGTGCGAGAGTTAGAGTTGGGGGGAGTGAATTGAAGCAAAAGGGGGACAAGGTCGATGGCAGCTGGAAAAAAAGAAAGCAGAGAAATGGAGAATTCTTCCGCAGCAGAGAGCTCGTGAGTGGCGGCGATTATTGACGTGGCTTCCCACGATGAGCGATCATGCCTTGCCACACCATGGTGTTATAGAGGAGCAGATCCATATCTCTTCCCGTAGCATAAGGAAGCGGAAATGTTGAGGGATAGTATTGGTAAAGAGAACGTTCGAGGAAGAGATGGATCCAACAGACTATTTTGAGCCGGTGATGACGGGCCCTGCAGATCACCCTGAGATAGCGCCAATATAAGCGCCAATGGCGAGATACTTTATTGGAGGGCGCATACCCCTCTTTACTTTATACTGTAAGTTCAACACTTAACGAGGCCGCGCCAGCATGCTACTTCTCATATTCACGGACGCGTGTCTCTCCTGTACCTCGGTCGATGCTATGATTATCAGGCAAAGCCCGAGCTGTAATTTGAACTAGAGGACTCTAATTGACATTTCATGTCTGAGACTGTTTTATGTATTTACACAGTACATACAAGAGAAGATTGACCATTCTGGGCACTCCCAGACCAAACGCTACAGCTATGCCGCAGAATCCAACCGAGAAACTATTGTACATATGGAGTAATGTTTCAGAAGGATGCTAAGATCCTCTATCTTGACAGGATCGGGTACGATCACTGGGTCTCAGTCCTTGCCCACGTATTTGAACCAGTTCGGTCGACAGTCCTCCTTGAAAAGGAATCTTTCCCCGTCCGTGAAGCGACCTGTGACGCACCCGCTACACTTGAGTGACTTGGGACAGTTGAAGTAGGGTATGTGCTGGTACCCTATGTCTCGGAACCTGCACTTGATGTCAGTAGTGTTCGGATGATTGGGAGAGACAAGCAGGCTAGAACGCTGCTCACCAGTGAATCTTGCTCTTATCTTCAAAGAGCCCCAAGGCAATACTATGCACTGGCGCATCCCCCCATCTCTCATAGAAGAACCCTCCTGCTCGATCCAAATGCTCGAAATAGTCTTCGTAGGGCTTGGAACGCCAGAATTCCATATCCGCAATCTCGAAGTTGCTCCAGAAGTGGCACGTGCTGTACCCGTGGGCCTTAATGTTGTGGTCTGGTCTTCTCGAACTATCCACAACCCACTCTCTTGCATTATTCGGATGCTCATACTCGGGATGCGCTGCCATGAACTTTTGTGTCTCTGGCCACAGGGTCGGTATACTCTGTGGCGCATCGTAGAGATTTATAGTAAATCCATAGGTTTTATTGTAATCCTGCATCCACCGAAAGATATCGTAGTCGATTTCACAGAAGAAATGCACTTTGGGCTCAACGCGCCAATAGTAGCGAACGTCCTTGAGCGCAGGGTGTTTGTAGAACATGCCACTGTTCCAGCGGCACATTTGGTGGTAGGATACCATAGGGCCATATTGGATTTCTTGCTCTTCCAGCATCTTAGCAGATTCGTCAAACAGATCGCTGTTTATCCAGTGGGGAACTGCCCAGTGCTCCTTCGGTATGACCTCTGTAGATATGGAATGTTAGCATCTGGTGTTCCTGTGGGAGGGTGGACCGATTCGACAAGCGTACCGTAGGTGCATTTTGCCTTGGTCTCCATCTGGGTAAGACGTCTAAAGTCTTCGGAAAATTCGACGTCATTAAAGAATGTCCAGGGGTAATTGAACTTCGAGTTCCACGTCCTTTCCAGATCTCGCATCGACGATATCATGCCATCTAGCTCTTCATTTCGTACGAGCGCCAGTAACGTCGCATTGATTCGAGGTGCGTTGGGGTTGTCGGCCGCATAGTCGTCTGCTCGCCACTTGATTCCTGGGGGCTCACCTGTTTCTATACGGTGTCAACTTCGGTCGCACGAATGGGGCGCTATCTTCAAGTACCCTCTAACATTGGCTCATCAGGCAACTCTTTCTCTAGGACTCCGGGCCCATGTATTGAGGGCGGTGTCCTGAAGATTTGAAAGACAAGATAAAAGAGTAAAAAGGCCGTTACTATCGCCAATGCACGCAAAGGCTTTGGGATAGCCATGAAGTGAGCTTTGCCCTATCCCTTAACGGCCAGTCTCGTGAAGAATAGAAGCGTGGGCGGGTCGTCATCGCCAGAGTCGTACTCCAGCTAGCTTTCCGCACTTCATCCTTTGAGGATGTTAAAAGCTTTGAAAACATTGAGTACAAGGGGCATCGGCGTTAATAGGGATTAGCGGCGGTAGGCTCCCGTCCGCCAAGCAAACACCAGAAACGCGCGCGACCTTGATCATCTTGATAAGAGTCTGAGAATCCCACTGAGGTATCCACAAAGAAATGCTATACTATAGCTCTAGAGTTCTCGCATATAGGCAGACATGATCCAGTGATGGCACATACGGCCGCAGTTAGCTCTATGGTTGAGGAGTTGATCAAGGTCACAACCAAGACATCTTCAGGGCCTCAATTTGAGCGATACAAGGGTTTGGCTCTACGTGAATTCGCAACACCTCAGTCTGGACGTACCGACCAATATTTGGTAAATTCTCGATTGGAGGGTCTTGAGGAAAAGGCCAGAATACTAAATAATGATCCGCTCGCGGATGTTCTGCATGCTCGTTTGGCAGAACTCTTGCCAAGGTCTGACACATGGATTCCAGAAATTTTGACTCTGCTGTTGCAACTATCAGACAGACCTGTCCAAAACACAAAGCTCGAAGACCTGGTATTGCTCAAAAAGGATCCTACAGCTGCACCCTTGACATGGGCGGATATCGTTGCAGATGATCCATTGGATGATCAAGAGGGCCTCTGGAAGAACGTAGACTTCTCGGCAGACGCGTTCGACGAGGACGAAAGCGTTGAGGTCGACGAAGCAGATGAATCAGAGCAAACCCCAAGTTCAAATTTACTCAATTCGGAGAGTATTGAAGTGACTCTAGACAGTTTACTTGTGCCTGAAAATACTAGCAGACTTCACGAGATCGAAGATGTGCAGTTTTGGCAGAAGAAATCGGCTGTGTCCGACGGGGACCATCAGCCAAAGCTCCTGCTGACAGAGCTGCAAGTAATTCGCGAAGTCATCTTTATGCTTCTTGGACTACCAACGTCAATTTTCACCACAGACGCCATGAGTTGCATAGTGGTAAATTCTGACCTGGCCGTACGGCAATTGTCTCAAAGGGCACTTGCAGACCTACTTCAAGGATTCACCATCATCGGGGATAAGCTAGCTGCTATCCGCCAATGGAGCAGAAGAAGAACGGAGGTTCCTCTGGAGCAAACTTTTCAAGCCGCGCTTGTCTCACGTCTTGTTGACATTGATAGCACATTTCATAAAATCCAGGCAAGAATACATCGTCCTCAAGCACAGCTTACGCCAAGTCTTATGCAACTCTACCATGAAGTCAGCCATAACAGTCGCTTCATACTTCAAATTTGCGAGATTATAAACGATGTGAAACTAAAACCTAAGCCCCAATTACCTTTCGGCATACTGGAACGGTGTTTCGATGGAACTTGCGTCAATCAGAGCATGGGAGATGCAGAGGAGTACGAATACATGGCTAAGCTGTTCTTCGATTGCTTTCAGACATATCTCAGACCTATACGGTATTGGATGGAGAGCGGTCAGCTGAACAGGCATGATCGGATTATGTTCATCAGAAAGAGCGAAGAAGATGTCCCTTTAGACTCTCTGTGGCAAAAGCAGTTCTATCTTCTTCAAAATGACACGGCCCAGTTGCATGCACCCAGATTTCTCCATTTAGCGGCAAAGAAGATCTTTAATACGGGCAAAAGTGTGGCCTTTCTCAGACAGTTAAGGTACGAAGTCGACCAAGTAGGAGTCCTACCTCACACAAAGTCTGAAATGAAATTAGAAGAAGTGTGTCGGGAGCTAGATGTCGGCATGCTCAGTCCTTTCACAGAATTGTTCGACATGGCCTTTGACAGCTGGATCGACAGTCGGTACCATTTATCATCCTCAGTGCTCCGCGGGCAGCTTGAAACAGAGTATGGCCTGCAGAGGTCTTTGGATGCCCTGCAATTTGTATACTTCTGCCGGAATGGTTCCGTCAGCAGTAACATATCTCTTATAATATTCGAGAAAATCGATCGCGGCAATCAACGGTGGAACGACAGCTTTATCCTTACTGAATTATTCCAAGAAGCTTTCGGTTGCCTTGCATGCGTTGATATCGAGAGCCTTGAGGTCCGCTCAAATGAACCCTCGCGCAAAGCAGGGCGCTCTATGAGTGTCCTTGAGGATCTTCGTGTCTTTTACACGCTCTCGTGGCCCATCGCGAACATCATTAGATTGGAGTCGATGAAAACCTACCAGCGCGTTTTCATTTTCATTACCCAAATTCAGAGAGCGCAATACCTGCTCCAGCGGCAGAAGCTTTTGAGGAACGCTTCAACATCAGACAAGGAACCCGTCTTGCTAATTTATAGGCTCCACCATCAGCTCTTGTGGTTTACAAGTACCATACAAAGTTACACTACAGATGTCGTGCTCTCAGCGACAAACGCGGACATGCTTGTGAGAATGAGAAGCGCTGAAGATGTGGACTCTATGATTGAGGTACATGACAAGTACATCTCACAGCTTCAAGATCGATGCTTCCTTACCAAACAGCACAGTCCTATACGACAGGCTACCGTATCTTTGCTGGATCTGACAGTGCTATTCTCAGACGTGCAGGCGTCGTATTCAAGGCAGCCTAGCTTGGAAAGGCATGAAACCCTTGAGGCTTATTCCCAACGCCGAAAGGGGGCACCCGAAGCCTCTCAAGATGATGATGACAGTGATGACAATGCAGGCAAGGCCGAAGTATGCCCAATATCCAATACAGACTTACCAGATGTGGACAAATTACGGAGTATGTGCGACACATTTGGGAAGCTACACGGTTTCGTGACAGCAGCAGTCCAAGGTGTCAGTAAAGCCAACGACGCGGCTTGCTGGGAGATATTGGCCAACAACTTAGCTGCTGGCCTGGAGAAGTAGCCTTTGCTTATACGATTCCGAAGTATAGAACCAACGATATAGCTTCCGATAATGGCATAATGTACAAGACCAAAGGATTTATACATCGATATCTGAGTTTTGGTATCATACCCTAACGTCCAGCTCCCGTCTTGCGATAGGCGTTGTTATTGGCGGAGGGTAAGATACCATAGTATAGATTGATTCCGAGCGCATCGTGCCCATTTTTCAGGCGGAGGCTAGGGATCGACGCCATGATTTGACTATGGTTGTGTAACTTGTAGGTAAGGTAAACTGGAGAAATTCTTGTCATTAGGTTTAGGAAAGTATTGATTGTAGTCTTTCCGAAGGAGAAAATCTTTTGAGGAGCCACGCACAATTTGCCGAACGATTAGACAGTATTGACATCTGATAGATCACCACAGCGCAATAGGCTTGCTCTGTGGACGTCTTATGTGCATATATGGTTGACAGGCGAGTCTAACGTCATCGTACAGGTTTGGTATCGCTTTTCGCACAGCTTCGTCCCCTGCCTCGATTCCATAACGTGCTCTTCACCTTCAATCAACCTGGCTCTTCACTTTCCCGCGTCATACACTAGCATCCTATTGATGTGTATTCGCACCAGCAGTGTACAGTTGGTCCGGATAGAGATCCTCCTTCAGATTAACACCAAGCTCTTCACGCAATGGTTCGAGGTCTCGTAAGTATTCGTCGTATTGTCCTTTGTTCTCGACTTTGGCCTTGATACCTTTTTCACTCACGTTAGTACGTGATCGACGTGGAGGGACACCACAAGACAACTGCAGAAGGAAGCATACCTTCAAAGATCCGCACAGCCGTTGGGAAGTCATTGACCCTCCTTGCTGCCCTGAGAGCTGCTGTGATAACTGATGGGGAAGGGACAAGATCATAAGCGAATGCATTGTTCAGGTTGCGCTGTTGGAGGCTTTTTAGTCTGAATCTTCAAGCTAAGCTGCTGAGCTGGATATAATCACCTGTAGCTCGAAGACGTCTTGGACACCGTCAAACTCTTTCTCGTATCTGGCGAAGCAACGGTTAGCCAATTGACCCATATAGATGCCTCAGGCCAATCTTCTATCCCGAGTATCCAAAAGACTCTGGACACGAGCGTGTAGGCCATTTCCTCCTAACCCGTACCTGGCAGTAAACTCCTCGAAGCTCTCTTCATGATGACCCGGGCTCGCTTCTTGCCCGTCCTTGTCTGCCGCCCTCCTCATGCTGGTACTGAAGTGGCTGCATCCTGCGGCCGCGGACGGGCCCGCAAACACTGAGCGTGGTGGGGATAGTCTCCTTGCTGGCTGCGATGACCGGAACAAACACGATTGCGGGGTACGTGATGCGAGACGAAGAAAAGTCGTTGAAGACATCGGATATGCCAGATATTGCAGCTTAAGGGAGCTCTGCTGGCTGGTCGGTTAAGACTCGAGGTACAACGATACCTCGATTTGGATCGGAGTTCGCTCCTGGCCACCTTAGCGCCAGTTGTAGGGCTGAGTAAATCGACGTAATTGGTGCTGCAAAAACGCCGTTGACTTCCAATGTTAGATATTGAGCTTGAAGACACTGCTAAGTTGGTCAATTGGCCTCCCCGCCATTGTTGTCATCAACTGAAAAGCCGTGGTTGAAGCAATACAAAGGTTTGAGACCAAGCAATTGAGCTGTTGTATCTTTGCCGCTGGTGCCGCTCTGATTGGCTTGACTGAGCATCAGCGGAAATTTGCGTGGGAAAACAACCTCGGACCCCGATTGTCTCAAGTCAGTTTTTCTCATTGTCCTTCAAACAATCTCTACGGCGAAGTCACATCACTGCCTCAACGTTTGTCGCGTCACCTTTCAACTCAAGTCACTCCTTTACCATCATTGCCGCATGTTGCTTACAACAAAATCGCGCAGCAGAAAAGCCATCTGGCCTGAATTTATAATTGTACAAGCTATTGAGACAACATCATCAGCTCTTTACGCATAGTCAAGTTCAAGGCTTCTTCTTGGAACCAGCTTTACATCATGGACTCCCTAAAGTCCATTCCTCGCCCGACCCTCGACCGACCCTTCGCGATCGAACTATGGCCTCTCTTCGACAAGGCCTACACTCGAGTAATGGGCTACTCGACTAACAAGTTCGTCTTTGTCCCGGGAGACACACCTATGTCGACATTGGTAGCGACCTCAACTATGCTCATTACATACTACGTGACTGTCTTCGCCGGGCGAGAATTCATGAAGAACCGGGAGCCTTTCAAGCTCAATAGCCTCTTCATGGCACACAACTTATTCTTGACGGCATTCAGTGGTACTCTTCTGGCTCTTTTCATTGAGCAGCTCCTACCAATTCTGTGGAGGTATGGAACATTCTATGCCATTTGCAACCATGGAGGAGGATGGACGCCTCCCCTAGTTCTTCTTTACTATGTGAGTATTCCAGGAATCGAACAGGGCAACTCGAATTGATATTCCTAGCTTAATTACCTCACAAAATACGTCGAGCTTTTGGACACTGTTTTCATGGTCCTCAAGAAAAAACCCCTCAGTACGTCCAAAATCAAGTCGAATGAAAGGATCTTTTACTGACCCTTCCCAGCCTTCCTCCACACCTACCACCACGGTGCTACGGCTCTCCTCTGCTACACGCAACTTGTCGGCCTAACCTCAGTCTCATGGGTTCCCATAACACTCAACCTCCTCGTCCACGTCGTGATGTACTGGTACTACTTTCAAGCGGCGCGTGGGGTCCGTATCTGGTGGAAGAAATGGATCACCCGTCTCCAAATCATTCAGTTCGTCATCGACCTCGGCTTCGTCTATTTCGCTTCCTACACCTACTTTAGTAGCACCTACTTCCCCAAACTCCCCACCTTTGGCAAATGCGCTGGTGAGGAGTTTGCTGCTTTTGCGGGTATGGGTATACTGAGCTCGTACCTGCTACTATTCATCTCGTTCTATTTCGCTACGTACAAGAAGGACAATGCGAAAAGTGGCAGGGGCAAGAAGAAGAGCAGGAGACTCAGTGAGACGACTACAAGGGCTATTACTGACATGGCCAGGAAGGAAGTGCCAGATGTGCAAGATGCAAAGGACGCGGTGCACATGGTGGAGGATGCTGTCCACAAAGGTACTCACCACACCAATGGGTCCGCTGAGCCAGCGAATGGGGGAGTCACACCGAGAGTGACGCGGTCGAGGAAGGCATAAAGGACTCATACAGACACCCAAGTCTGAATCTATGGAAGAGGCTACTGAGAAGGGGAGATGGAGACGGCGTACATTTCTTGTGTACATGATTCATCCGATAAGCTTGGGGCGTTGTGGAAGGTGCGTTAGTGTCCTCGCAAGACGGCACTGGCGGTTACTGAGGTGTGCAAATGGAAGATGTGCCCTCAAAGGCTGCTTGTAATATTGGGCTTGATCTTTGGAGGATCAGGGGGTAGATGGGGAACATTTGCATGGGGGGTTTCCTCTGTAAGCTGGGCAGCGAGGAAGGAAACGAAAATTAATACAATGTACAACAGCCCTAGCGATGGCATGTTCCAAGTGTAGGTTTTGCCAAATGCCTTCTTCTCGAACGTATAAAAGATCGGTTACAGGAGCGACCAGACAGCCATTGCTGGGTCCGTTGACTTTTGATTAATTATGTATCCTTTCCATTCACTATTCCGTCCTTTTCTTATTTCCATCTCCCCGCACGATTCCACCTTCTTCATGGGACTCCAGTGGACCTCAACAAAGCCAATGGATTCGGACTCTTTATCCTCAGCGAAACCAGAGACCCTGCGTCTTGGAACCTCCCAGCTGATCTACCCCTGTATGTTTTCAGTTTCTGCCGCCTTGGGGACCTTCTCAGAGGGTAAACAACCCCAACGCCGCCTCCACATTCATGACGATAGTCCATCAAAATGTAGCAGGTCCAAGAGTAACAAGCCTAGCAAAAGGCTCGCGTACCTCTCTTCTTGAAGGATGTATTGCCTCAAATATATTCAGCTTCTCTACATGATAGAGTCATGGACTTTACGCAATGAGATCTTGTTGTTTAGATAGAACGTCTGTACTAGTACATCACTCCAAAATGTCGTCCATCTAACGTCTCCCTCTCAAGGCACTTAGAAATGACAGAGCTCTCCTCCCCTCTTTGAGAAAGCTTTCAGAAGATAACCCAAACCCCAAGGCCATCCAGGGCCAAAACCAGCCTAACACAAACATCGTGGCCATCTACAGAGCTTCAAGAATGCGACGTTATTGTCTCGCAAAAGAGACGGACTCATTCAAGAATATCATCAGTCCTACGAAACGGCCAGTGCCCAAGAGCAAAGCAGGTCTGCTCCTTCTTCTAGAGCGCCTACCCTTGTTAACGCGCCCACTTACCGTCTTTTTTCCAACAGCCTTCTCGGGTGTCCCAGCACCCTTTCCCGCCTCTCTCGCCACCAGCGTCCTCTTCTTCAATTCCTTCTTCTGCATTGGAGTATGTCCAACCAGGATTAACCTCTACATACTCCTGGTGTACGGCTCAACATCATAGTCGACACATTGGGTTGTCTCAATGACATACAGCGCACAAGTCAGCTTGCATACTCGTATCAAGTGCGGGGATCTGGACTTTCGTTCCTTGTCTGAGCGGACCTGACCGAGGTGGAGTTGCATCAGATTTCTTCACCAGCTGCTTTGCTGCGCCCTTCTTAACCCTGGTCTCTTCTCTCCAAAAACATCTCCTTTTAATGCATACGATGAAGCGCGAGAAGGCGGTATTTGCTATACCTATTCTTGATTTTGTTGGCTGCCATCCAAGTGGGGTTAAATGGCGGGAAAACCGAGGAAGGCACGTGGTTGTCCCATGTTGCTAGTGTTCACTTCTCCTGTGATCTCCGTAGTGAGAGTTTCAGTTCTATGAGAATTGTCTTGTAGTGACGCCGTGAAGGGGGGCCACGATGTCAATTATGGTTTCCGTAATGACGATTTTAGGGATTCGAGAGCCACCTCGGAGTGAGGTTGTGTGCAGGTGTTAGGCACAGACCTCATAACGTCTGTGACGACAGCGTCTTTGTCTTCTAGCTCTAGGGAGTTGTCTCAAGGCGGGCCGGAGTTGCGTTGAGGTAACTCCGGAGTGATCCCGTAGTTGCTGGTATATGTAAATGTATCAATATCATTCACGATTGTAGCAAGGAGGGTGTTTGGGAGAGTAACCTGTCCCAAAGTAAATAACGTTTGAGCCTTTTTTGAAGTAATGCTATAATCGTCAAACGTTCTCATAGTGAAGATTTTGATGGGGAAAAGTTGTCTCGATGTCAAAACGTGCTAGGGTTCGTAATGTGCTCTGAATGTATTGCAATGAGCCCAGTGATGAACCCCGAAGGCTTGAATGCATGGAACCAGCTTGATAGATTGACCGATATGGTCTGCTCAAAGAGCTGTGATTCTACCGCAGCTCGGTTGCTGGAGGAGATGCAGAAATGATAAGTCAACACTAAACAAGAGTGAAAAGCCCAGGCATTGATCAAGAGCGTAAAGGCAGAATGAAGATAAAGACCTGGAGAGATCGGTCTGAATGCATACCATCCACACGAAAAGAAGAGGAAGCTACCCACCTGAAGATGAAGAATGCTTCTGTGAACTCCATTTGCAATGCTGCCCCTCCTGCAATGCATAACCTCCGTGACGCCATAGAAATGCACTTTTCAGGTATCATCATTCATCCATGTCCTCCCATTTGCGCCTTCTTCAACCGGGAAAACTTCTCTAGCGTACTCCTCGATGCCTCGCCATCCACCCCACAGTATTCTCGCTTCCTCTACCACGGTACCCTCCTCACCACCTCCTCCACTGCCATCTTTGTTGGAAGTTTGGGGTCCATTCACCTCCTTGCTTGGGCCCTTTTCCAGATCTGGTCCAAAGTATGGCGCCTTGTATCTCCCGAAGATGATCTCTATTGCTCGTAATTGCTCTTCGTAGCCTTGAGGTATGGGCACTTCGATCTCGATCTTTGGGCTCTGGACGTAGCGGACTGGACGGCGGAGAGCGCGTGAGAACAGGGAGCATACGCGGATAGGTGTGAGGAGCTCGAATGCTAGGGCGATTCTGGGTAATGAATGACGTTAGTGGTGAACACAGCAGGGTCTGCACGAAGCCCAAAAAGCATACCGATGGTCTTTCCATCTTCGCAGCCCATCCTTGAAGATCTGAAGGACCGCCGGCCCAACGTCATGTTCTGCGTCAAGCCATGGTATAGGGATATCCTTGTGGAAGGGGGCCTTCCATTCGAAGCTGCCGTCCGGCATCATTTTCATGCAGAAGAGAGGCATTGGAAGACTGGTGAAGTTGTTGTTGTATATGCCCGTGTAAACGAAGGTAGCAGGAAGGCCGATCTTTCAATTGTGTTAGTAGTGATCCTGGTCTGCTACCTATATAGATGTACTCACCTGGCGAATGTAATTTTCCACGGTGAATTTCGATGCCCACAATGGCGCCGCTGGCCAGCCCTTGCCATAGACGCTGTGATCGGGCATACTGGAATAGATGTAGTGCTTGACGTTGGCCTTCTTCGCCGCATCAGCCAACGACTTGCCAATGGCCACCTCATCGCCCCATGTGAAGGTATTGATAAAGGCTCTGTGGGCGCCGGCGAACAATCTTGCTATGAGTTCCTTATCATCGAGGGAGCCTGCGAAGATGGTGACATTTTCGAGACCTGCGAGCTCCTGTGCAACAGGAAGTGAGCTGTTATTGACATGAGCGCGGATCTCGTAGCCCACAGCCGCGCCAACGCGGACCAAAGAGGCTGCTTGTCGCCCAGTAGCGTTGACTATTGCTAGAATGTTATTTGGCATCTGTTTTGGAGAAGTAAAGCGTTTTGATAAGATCAGGTTAAATTATCGAGGTTCACAGAAGTAAAAGATTGAGGGTATGAAGGTGGAGAAGGAGACGTTGCTTTACAGACGCAGTCCAGAGCAATCGGTAGATAGATAAATGATGCAAGGGAAGCTTAGGATCACGTAGAAATTGAATATGGAAAGACCAGTGAGGTGAACTCTGGGGAAATAATCATGGAGGCGATCTTCGCCTTCCCCTTCCCCACATTCACGCATTCACGCATTCACGCATCACGCATATCTACCTTGAGCCAAGGGTGTGAAGGGCAGAAATCCTAGCACAAGATAAGGAAATAGTAACTACTCTCGTCTTAGTGGTGCTGAAGCATGAAGGTATGTTGAGAAGGGTCTTTAGCCCATATTCGTATGAATTGTGTAGTTTGAACGGGTAGAGAGGAAGGAGGACGTGCGGTGAGGTAACGCTGGTTGCCAGTCTGTCTTCCCTGTTGAAGAGGAGCAAGTAGGAGCAAGTTCCGATGCTTTGCGCCGCGTAACCCCATTGGACCAGTCATGGCATACGGCCTGTCATCATTCATTAGCCTTTTGCCTGGTTCATTAATATTGATGGTACTACGCAAACGTAAGTAGCACGAATGTCGTTCAGGTTACTTTAAAGAATTACCTTACTGGTCTATTGCCGGGTTCACAGGGTTCTCATTATGTGAGCGATTACATAACCGAGCCCTATGGACGAAAAAGTTGAAAATGTGGACAATGTGATCCCGAACTTTCCCATTTCTTTGGCCTTTCTTACTTCCTATGGTGTGAGGGGTTTTCCCAGAGCTTCATATGCTCCTATCAGGTTTTCGTGGAGATAATCGCATGCGTTGGGAGATAACGCATGTCGCCATTTAGAGAGACGGGCGTGACGGGGTCGTGTTTGTCGAGGCACCATGGTCACAAGCACAAAGCGAATTGTCAGAGGACCCGTGAAGGCGGCCGTTCTTGGTTCTTGGTTCTTGACAGTTTTCGGTCGCTCTTATTTCCAGGCGGCGCTAATGTAGAATCGTCGCTATTTATAGGTACATAAGAACGGATTTCAGCCAGAGCCGAGGTGCTAAGGTTACCCGTGCGCCCGTGTATAATATTTAATCTCCACCAAAGTCTAACCGTGTAGGCTACCTCGCAAACTCGGTGCGGGTTGCCCCAACGCGAATTACTTAACGCCAAATCGATTTTACGCCTAAAAGTCGAATATTTAATAATATATATACCTTAACAACCGTCTCTATATATAATACTAAAATAACTTCCTATATTAAACTTACTTATATTATTCCTTCAATATTATAATATAAAGTTCGTACTATAAGAGTTGAATATAGAATATTAGAATAATTAAAACCGCGCTAGTAAAATTAAGTATCTTTCGTATCTTTCGTATTATAATAGTTCTAATTTATAAAAATATTATTTAGGCTTATAGCTTATAGTTAGAATTCACTATACCTATAGTATTAATACATAGGTATCGTGGCTACTGTGTATATATTGGAATATTCGACTTTTAGGCGTAAACTCGATTTGGCGTTGGGGCGTGATTCGCGTTGGGGCAACCCGCACCGAATTTGCGAGGTGGCCTGCACGGTTAGGTAACTCACCGCTTGGTATACGGTCTACTATATGTAGCTGTCGTAGTCGTAAGTAGAGCCTCTTTAATACCGAGCCTGATATAGGTAGAGTAGACAGCGGTGTAATAAGTAGAGAGCAGGTGGTAGTAGCGTTTGTTTACTACATCGCGTCTCTCATTGACGCGGTATTAAGGAACGGAGATAGACCTACGCTGTGAAGGGCCTAAGAGCTAGCTGCATCAGCGCCGCTTGTGGATAGAAGACACCCAATCTTCGGCACAACAGACTGCAGCATATTTGTACATAACAAGACTCTACCAAAGTCATAAGCTGAGCATTCCCCGAGGAGTTGCTACTGCCAATATCGGAAGCTTTATGCTTTCTTGGGGGATCTCGTCAACAATGCCTTGACTTTCGGCATGAGGGGGGCTAGATAAGCCAAGCACGTGTGCAAGTGCTGCGCTCAAAAGCAAGTCAGCGGAACCAATAAACATATAACAACATGTGTGAAGTCCCTTGCGCCTCTGCTACGTAAGAGATACCAGATTCAGAATATGCTGCACTCCCACTGGCATGAGCAGTGGCATGAGTACGTGATCTTGATGCAATATTGAATCGTCGGAGCCTAATGGCGTTATATGGGCGCCTAAATCACCATCGATTTTGCCACGTGGTGTAACAGATACGTCCTGCTACAGAGTTCGATGGCTCGTCTCCGAGGAAAACGAGCAACATCAAGTACGAATGGGCCCTTTGCTCTAGTTTTTCGGACAAGTGTGTATCCTGCTGCATGAGCGTCAATGCCGACGGGACTGAGGAGAAGCAAAGACCAAACGGAACAATCACCGGCTAATACCTAACCGTCAAGTAAAGACTACTCAGCATCCAGGACCTGTTGGACCGAGGGACTTTACAGGAAGTCTACTATATAGAGCACAATAACATCGACTTCTTGAATCTTATGAACAAGATCACCGGCAAGAGTGAACGGAAATAGTCGATGGTCAGCTCTCCAATAGCAAGGATGACGACCAAATTTGGGGTTCTTAGAGCTTCGATTACAGCATCCACTAGTCATATTACTTTGAGTATGTCATATCTGCGCTCTTGCTTGCACAATTTCGACAGCAAGACATAGAGCAAATGCACATGAGACGTGCCGGAAAAGGCAACGAGTGGAGTGAGCGCCAGCATTCCGGCTCCGAACCTCCTGGACGTACCCTGATGAACGAAAGGCTACTCACTCTTCTTAAGAATCGCAATTTTTCGAGCACAGCAGAATGTCAAGACAGAAAAGCGTATTAGAGGAACCTAAACGTGGCATCTAAGAATTTTCGAAATTCAAGAACGACATGGATATCAGGGGAAGGCTTTTGATAAATACACCTGGCCTTCAAAGAACAAGAGCAAGGCAATGGACCGCAAATACCGATTGAATGATGAATGATAGACACACGAGAGTCAGAGTCTCGACCCATCTTGCGCTTTACGCAGCATAGAATTTCCCTAGAAAATAACCTGATAGTAGCCCAGAGGCCTTCGAGATTGTACAGGATAGAGCAATTCTGCTCGAATATTTCACGCCACAAGTTCCGCCCAAAGAATGCGTTAAGAGATGGCTAGAAGGGAGCAGCCCCTAGCCACCCTACCAACGAATGGGGTATCAAACAAATCAACCTTCATGGGCCCCGTTCTTATGGTTCATCCTGGGCCGGGCTTGTTCCCAGCAGAGCCTTGGGTTCTCTAAACCAATTCAAGAAGTGCTACCTGGCAAGATGCTGCGCAAATTCGGTCTTGTCGAAGTTTGCATTCACCACTGAGGTTGCAAAACTCTGGACAAGAAAGGAGGGATCTGAAAGATCGTGCTGCCAAAGGGGTCACAAATGAGAGGAGACATGCTTACTCGAAGCCCCACAAACACGGAAATCCCTCGAAAATGTTTGGAAACCGAGCTACTGCAACAAAGACATCAAACAAGGATAACGGCTAGGACATGAAATTGACAAAGCAAAGAGAATGCCAGCGACTGGCACGGCCATTTGCCATCACATGGGAAGAAGAGAGTCAGCGGAGTGCAATGATAGCGCCTTTGCTTGGCAGATTGTAGACTGTTTTTATTTTTACATTATATTACCGATTATTCTCAGGGCTCTTATTTTGCCTAGTCTCTGCATCTCCGCACGTAGCCTCACAATCATCGTCAGAAAGATCTTCGAGTACTTGAACTTTCGTCATCTCCACTTTGAGCGCCATGACACTGAAGAAGAACGTCCAGCACGGACCTTACCACCTTCTGTCGTCAAGTATCGGTTTCACGATACCTTTCTTGCTGTCGAGAGCAGCAGATGTTGCAGTATTTCTTGTTCTGTGCGCCGCCTGAACCCCTTATTCTGCGCATATTGCGTGCATTATGCTGGTGATAACTTGCATGAGGGTCCACGCTCTGCATTGGGTTTTCCTCGACAACATGGGTCGAAAAGTGTCTGGCGAACGCTATGACTGGAAGATCACAGATTTTTCTGGAGCAGACCATAGATTTGAGGCTTTTCCGGGATAATTTCGTCAGAACGCTAACAAGCGTGTGTTTTTACGGGTCTTATTGTCGGAGAGTAGAACGTTGAGCGGCTACCGGCTGTAATGCCAGTAGCATGGGGCGTGGATGAGTGTCTGTAAGCGCGGGTACTTTCTAGCGAAGGAGAGTGAAAGTTCGACCGACAAGCCTGCAAGCGTACTCGTACAGGGAGTAATTCACAACAGACTATGCGACTGCAGGCTCGTAGAATGAGCTGCCCCTGTAGGATGAGCTGATTATGCCGAGAAAATGAAATCTGGCTATGAATTAAAAAAAGCTCACAAAGCTCACATGGGACTGTATTCCATGCCTCTGATTAAATTGCACTTGCAAGACGTGAATGGTCCTGTAGAGGCTCAAATTTTAGGATGCAAAAGGCCTGGCCTGATTGATGAGAGCGGCATGAAGCTTCAAACATCGGAAGTATTTCATTAGCCGGAGGCTCAAGTCGACCTCTGGTAGAAAAGTTGCGAGCTTTGCGGCTCATTGAAGTGCGGCAGGGCATCGAGAAGCTTAAAGAACTTCGATGAAGAAGCATACTTTATGGCGGTCAAATGACCTGCTTCATTAAGAGGCGCGCCAAAAATAAGGCATTTTTTTGTGCGGGCACTTGGCTTGGTTCGCTTGGTGATGGGTGAGGACAGGACAGGATTCGCCTCTAGTTGCAGCTTCCCCTCACTTTTTTTTAAACTAATTGTACGCTTCTTGAGAACGTGGAACCTAATGCACCCCATGTCAACTAAATCTGAGCGGCTTTCGGAAAATTATCAAAAATTCTACGGTCAGATTCAACGGCCGTCTCCAGAGTCAAGAAGCGCGTATATTGAGACTCGTGCGAAGCGCAAGCTGCAAGGCGAATGGCAGTTTCGCTAACAAAGCTGACATGGAGAATTTTCATATCGAGATCCCGTTTGTGGTAATGTGAAGTCGTCGATTTCCCTGTGCCGCTTCGGATCTCAAACCATGGTCATTTCCTGGATTTGGCTGTTTCAGTGTGCTGACCAGTACGTCAGGGTACACACTGCATTTGGCTTCCGAGGTTCCTTCGCGACCAACTGCGTCGATCCTACCACGCGGAACGGCTTGCAACCAGCCGGCTCTACTCCGCATTCCATGGATAGCCCAAGGCAAAGTTGGGAACTCGTCTCAAGTTGCTTGGGAGATGAAGCATATGGTTGATGATGACGATGATGATGATGACGATGATGTGCACGATTGACCCAAGCTCAAATTGTGTGCACACAGTGCAACCAAACGATCTTCGATGTGCTACAGGTCCCATGCCCCATCAGCGAGAGGCTACTGGTCGGATGTTTCCTGCCAGCAAGCAAGCTTTGTGGAAATAATGTTGAAAGGCAGAAGGCCTTGAAGCGCAGCAATGAGGGAAGATGGGATGCACAGCACGAGGCACGGCAGCTAGCACCCATCAGAAAATTCCCTATCCAATCAAATCCCGTCAATCACAATCGCTTGCTTGAAATGCCTTCGCTTTTGAACGGTGCATTAACATTCCAAAGTTCTAGTGTGAGAGAGCTTGTGCCTCTCGAATGGTGCCGACCCGCTGCTCGATTGACCCTTGGGTCAAGCACGAGCTACGTATCGTTACACAATGATAAGCTCCGAGTCCGACCTTAGACGGGGTTCTTTGCGGCGCAGATGGGTATAAGGACCGAGGAACCCTCTGCTCCACCTGCATCATCTGCTGTTGGATTGCCTGATCCAACACTACCCATCTCATGAGACCCTACATTCTGTTTCGCACTTACTGACACCGCCTTGCGAATCCTTCACTTCAGCCTATACCTCCACGTGGCCAATTTATTTGGCTGATGTACAAAAACAGCGCTGCCCCTACCACTACTCCCTACATTACAATTACTCTATAGCAGTCATTATGCCTACCCTTACCCGACGACAGCAATCTTTAGCTCCGAGGCAGCTAGCCAAGGCAAGGCCCAGCATCGAGAACAGCGGGACCATGGACGAGCATCTTTGGATTGTGGAAGAAGGTCATGAGACGCCTGAGAAGGAGATGGACCTCCCCTCTGCGCCAATGGTCAAGATACCCTCAAGAAAAGACTCGAGAGCCCACCTCCGTCTCGATACATACACCCCAACCGGCCTCCCTGACCGCTACGAGTCGAGCGAGGAAGAAGCCTCGCCAAGCCCAGACAGCGAAACGGACAACCATGAAGAAGAGCTCAAGCACAAGACTCCAGCTACATACATTGACGAGCCTACCGAAACCACCACCGCCGACGAGTATAAGGCTGAAATCGCCGTTGCTGTTCCCATCTTCGTCGGCCGCCCAAAGCTCGTCGACATCACGAGCCTTGCTCCTATGCATAAACGCAGGCGAACAGAAAAGCTAATGCCGTCACGTTCAGCGATGAAGCTTGCCGTCCCCCGCCTTCCAGCCATCGCCGACGAGAACAGCTCTTTTGTCGCTCATGAAGCCATCAAACTCGCCCCTCCCGAAGACAATCTCCCCAAGCGCAAAGATAGCCTCTCAACTCTAGGAGCTGATGCGCCAGAGTCATGGCTACCTGACGATGCCACAGTTGTAGAAGAGGTGGAGGAGCACTACTTTCCAGACCTTGAGCTTCGCAACCCTCCTACATACACTGACTACGACCCCTACTCTCTTGACCCTCCGAAGCTGTCGCCGAGAAACTCGTACAGTAAGACAGGCAAGAAGCCGGGCAGTGTCGTTCGCGCCAGGACCAATTCGATCCCACCGAACTCGATGAACAACGGATGGAAAGGCCTGGGCCGATCATTTAGTATGGCGAAGAAGCAAACATTACATCGTGGGGATCATCAGCTAGCCAAGAAGCCGAAGATGGTCGCCCGAGCTGCGAATGAAAGGGCGGAAAAACACCTGATTCCAGAATTCCCTTTTGGCGACGACCTCGATTGAGCGAGTAGGAAGATGGAAGACACGAACAAGCGAAAACGAGGGAGATGGATACGTTACGTTAGATACGCTCATTAATGACGACAATTGCAGGACGGATTTGGGAATTTTTCAAGCGATTTACAGTGGATGCTTCAGCGATAGATACCACCCACGTTACACTCTTTAGTCTAATTCTTAGTTGTGTGCAGGACCCATAGGGAGTACCCTCAGGACGCATGAACACTTTCAACCAGGACTGCTATGATTCAGTACCTTCGCTTTGCTTCCTCCGTTTTAAGCAGAAGGTCCAGGAATGCACTAGTCTTCATCTGGCTAGTTCTCTTCACCATCCACAAAATTCTATCTCCAACCTTCTTCCACCTCTAATCTGCTTGGTCTTTTGTTCTTTCGTTTTTGTACTCTACATTTGTTCAGCTCTTCATATATTGCCCGGGGGTATGATTCGCTGACCGAAGTTCCCGAGCAGGAAAGTAGCGGATCTCTCTACCCTTTGGACAAATTGACAACGTGATTTCTAATTTCGTTTGGATGGCTATTTGAATCTTCAGGATAATCCCCTTTTTTTACAATATATACCATCGGGTACATGCCGGTGCCTAATATTTTGCAGAAAACCGGAATGATGCCGAAATCTCTGTCTCTACGAATTTCGCATCTAGTTTTCCAGGATATGCTCTGGCAGGCTCGTCCGTGAAGAACGAGTGACTTCAAAGGTCAGAAGACAAACTTGAAATTTTCTGGCTTCGTAGGATTTCCTGTCAGCCAGCCTCTATGGACCAACGCATGGAGGCCTCGTCGGCCTCGTCGGCCTCCGAATCAAGAGTCTTGATCATCATGACTGGAGGAACGATTTGTATGAAGCCGAGTCCGAACGGTCTTGTACCCGCACGGGGCTTCCTACAATCTGGGCTGGAACCTCGCCCTTCTTTCAATGATGGATCCAACCCTGGTGATCTGGACGTGGTGATTGATGACGCTACTGTGAAACCCTATCGCAGCTTACGAACTCCTCTTAGTACCTATCAGAAGCATGTCCGATATGTCGTGTTCGAGTTTCAAGAACTACTCGACAGCAGCTCTATTAACGCCGATGGTTGGAGCCACATAGCCCAGACCGTTTTCCGAAATTATAAGCTGTTCGATGCTTTCGTGATATTGCACGGTACAGATAGTCTTGCCTATACTTGCTCTGCATTGAGCTTCATGTTACGGAATCTGGGAAAGCCAGTCATCTTGACTGGAAGCCAAGCGCCGATGCTGGAGCTCCAAAATGATGCCACCGACAATCTCCTAGGATCCTTGATCATTGCTGGACATTTCATGATACCTGAAGTCTGCCTCTTTTTCAACTACAACCTGTTCCGCGGCAACAGGACGACTAAGATATCAGCAAGTGACTTCGCAGCATTCGCCTCCCCCAACTTTCCACCATTGGCAGTTATATCCTCTCAAAAAACGCACGTATCATGGGATCTTATCTATAGGCCGACACACCTCAAGCCTTTCAGCATTCAGACCAACAAGGCGAATGGTGATGTAGCTTGCTTGAGGATCTTCCCTGGAATTCAGCCCAGTTTGGTCGATGCCGTTCTGAGGCTTGACGGTCTCAGAGGCCTTGTGCTGGAGACATTCGGGGCAGGAAACGCCCCAGGGGGACCTGACGGCAACTTGACTAAGATCTTTGCTGATGCTACTAAGAGGGGTATCATCATCGTAAATGTAACTCAGTGTGAGTCATCCGTCCCACTACCTCTCGCGAACATTGTTGAGTCTAGATAGGTATGACTGGCACCGTCAGTCCACTCTATGAGCCCGCAATGCTACTCAATCGGGCCGGCGTAATTCCAGGCCACGATATGACGTCTGAAGCAGCGCTTGCGAAGCTCTCCTATCTCTTGGCTCTGCCGGACCTGAGCACGGAGCAAATCATACCGAAAATGTCCGTCTCATTGCGAGGTGAGTTCACCGAACAGACGAGCATGGTATTCGAACATCCCCACGGTGTTCTCCCAGCTGGCATCGCAAATCTCACTTCCCTCGGATACGCCATCTCAAAGGGCAACGACCCTCAAGTCCAAGGCCTCTTGAAAGGCGATCTTGGATGGTTGCTGAATGAGGCAGACTACTCTGGCAATACTCCATTGGTGGGTAATCGCAAACCACTCCCCAAAACGAGGCTAAAGTCTTAATGATTGCTAGCATATTGCAGCTACTGGACCTAGCCTAGAGGTCCTGCGCATCTTGCTAACAAAAGGTGCTTCTGTACATCTACGGAACAATGGTGGGAGGACACCGCTGTTCCTTGCAGCCAACGCCGGGCTCATTGAACATGTCAAGCTTCTGAGACAATCTGGAGCCCACCTCCACGCTGAGGAGCTGGCGACTGCAAGATTGCACCATGCTGCTGCGCCGAATGTTTGGCGCGCTGCTGGTGTGTAAGGGATTCAAAGTAAAATAAAGAGCGAGGATTTGATTGGAAAAAGGTATGTGTTCTTGCTGGTTCTTATCATAGCCGGCTTACAACCAGATGCTGGTGCCATCGAGGAGCTGACCTGGAGTCTGGTCCACTCTTCTTCTATGCAAAATGAAAATAGTGGTCCTGTCACCTGACATTGCTCTCAAACCGGGGGCTTTTCATTGGGCGAGAGTGCGGACAGCTACAAGGAATGTGCAGCAATGCCAATTGAACTTGGCCAAAACACATATGGAGAGAGGGGAAGCTAGTATGCATATGTTAGAGACGCAACAGAAGCGAAAATACTAGCATTTGATGAGTGGAGAACAACGTAGAACCTGGACAATTTATCCCGGACAAGTCATGACGCTCGAGAGATCTGTGTATAATTGGACGATGCGATCCGCAGCAGGTTTTGCTCTTGGAATGGAGAAATTCTGCCCGGCAAAACATCTGTTCAATCCCAAACCTCATGCGTCTCGCACGCAGCGGCCTACCCTTTATGTTCGCTGTGAGTTAAACAACGTACTAGTACCTATGACCTTTCGCGACCAGCCTTTATCAATCATGTAAGTGTTCAAAATCAATGAAAAAAGAGATCGAGACGCCCCTATCCGTCGTAGCACGCATAAGTCTTACTCATCTTAACAACCACCCCTCAAATCCATCAGTCCATCACTTGTCTCAATACCCAGGACTCCCATCTCCTCAATATCATCCAAATCCTTCTTGCGCCAGAAGTCCTGCACACCAGCCACGAACCGCTTGCTCGTCTTCTCTACATCCGGCTCATCAACAGCAGCAAAGCATATTCTGAAGTATGCATAACTCTTCTCAGCCCTAATCTTGTCTGTCGGAGAGAATATCGAACCAGGCGCCACAAGCACAAGATACTTGACGGTGGTAAGATGTACCCACAAAGCATGAGCGAGCTTTTCGTGCGTAGTCTTCTTCCAGAGTGGATGGGTCTCGAAGTTCATGTGGATCCAGACGAACATGCCACCAAGCGGCCAGATGAAGTCGTATAGGGGTACCTTTTCGACCACACTCCATTCATCGTCCATGCTCTTGCGCGTGCCTGATTTGACTAGCTCCTTACCCTTTTCGAGTATCGAGCACATGGTCTGCATCCTGCGCTCATAATTCCCACGCAAGCCTTCAAGCCAGCGAATCCAGCCATCGACTTGCCATCCACCATCGTCCTTGCCTCCTCCACGTCCGTGCTTTGGGTCGTGAGGGCCTATGAGTAGCTCCGCGATCATGGATTGCACAAAGCCTGAAGGTTGCTGGGTCGAGGTCTCCGTGATGCGGAGGAGACGTTCGCAAAGGTTGGGTTGAGTCGTGATCCAGCCGAGACGGCAGCCTGGTGCGACGGTCTTGGAGAAGGTGTCGAGGCGGACTACACGGCCTTGGTAATCGACGGACAGGTAGGAGGGGACAAGGGAGTCGAGGAAGGGGAAGCCGGATGATTTCTGAGGCGTGAGGTCGTCTTGATGAGTAGGCTCAGGTTTGGCCTCAGTATCCCGCGCCGCGAATGGGTCGCGATGGGCTTGTGAGAGCGCATTTGCAGAAGGATACTGGAGATACCAGTATGGGTCGTCTTCGATGATAACAACATCAAATTTGACGCATACGGCATATATGTCTTTGCGTCGCTTGACGCTGAGCACAGTGCCCGTTGGGTTCTGGCCAATACTGGGTCCTAGGTCAGTCCTACATTAGAATGAAGTATCGAACGATGTCTTACGTGACGGTGTAGATCATGTGCGGCCTCTTTCCCCGACTCGAATCCCAATTGTCTAGCACATCGAATAGGCCTCCCTTGTCGTCCGCTTTCATGCCTTCGTCATCAATGGCAACGGGAACGATGTTCAGTCCTCTGGGTCTGGCAGCTTGAATGGCATTCATATAGCAAAACTCCTCCACCAGCAGACCCTCTTTATACCCAATCCAATCGCGGTCCTCATTCCAAGTGTTACTCAACGCCTCGATGGCCTTTGAAAACCCATCAGTCGCACCACACGTCAAGATTATCTCAGGCCCTCCAGCATAGGGAACATTCGGGTGCATATTCTCAATCGTGAATTGGCGGAGGTAGCTGTAAAGAGGTGGATAGCCTTGGGCAGTGCCATATTGGAGGGCAGTCTTAAGATCGATCTTGCGCAAGGGATTCAGATTGTTTGACAGCTTGGGCACGACAACGTGGGATGATGAGAAGCCATCTGAAAGCTTTGTCTTTGATAGTAACTCTGTTGGAGGGTCGACGGGCTTGTTGGGAGTGGGGGTGAAGCGCTGGGGCAAAGCTGCTGCAGCCTCGAGGGTATCGAAGGGGAAGTAGTTGTTGTTGGGAAGGCCTCCAGCTAGATTTCCAATGCCCGGAATGGTGAAGTATTTGTAGAAGTCTTTGATATTGCTGGCGTTCCGGTTCTTTGTAGCCTTGGAGTAATGATGAGACAAATCAATGGGCTCTGGCCTCTTATCAGTAATAGTTGAAGCTTCCATACTGGCTGCAAGGGGTGAGAGATGCAAGATAATTTGAAGGCGAATGTGTTGCAGCTCCTGGTGCTTTGACGAATTTACAAGCACAAGATTTCCATTGAGATGTTCTCTATCGGCCGCGACTAAGATACGCTTGGTAATAATTCCTTAGTCCATGACGGTGTTTTGATAGAGAGAAAGAGAGAGTGACCAATCGGACAGAATGGACGCTCTGTGCCCGGCCCGAGGCTGCACGCTGTCAGCTTGCGACGACTTGTGTATTCTCTGTATTCCTCTCATCATTAGCATTTTTTGGAGTCAATAGTTGTTGCTGGCGTCTTTATTGTTGCGCTGTATTTACACACTGTCTCTGTTGGGTAAGTCGGATTATGCAGGTACCTCATGCGTGTGCGAGTTTCGGACTCCTTGGTAGTAGGCTGTCAGTGGATCTCTTCTATCTGAATTGCAGCTGACAATCATGCAGAAAGCTCCCCTCGCGTCCCCTCGCCCTCCCTCGCCTCCTAGAGAAGAATGGGCCCCGAAACACATGGTGGCGACGCTGAGAATGGCGCTTCCCACGAAAGGCGAACTATATGGCAGGAAGAGGAGCAAGATAATGGACCTCAAGCGTCATCGCCAGGAAGCTCTGATATGCATATGAGATCGGAGTCATCGGACGACGGACACAATCAATTCCCACTCCCAGTCTGGCTGCGCGAGTCTTCCAAATCCTTCCATTGGAGATGGGTTCCTGTTCCTGTACGACAGGCAGCCCGAGCTGTTGTAGCCTGGTCGAAAGGGCCCGACCCTCCTCAAATACAAAAGATTCGAACTTTCTTCCCATCCATTCAAGAGGCACCTGCCAAATTAATTGACAGGCATTTCCCGAAGCGGAGACACAAGACTGCACTACTGGCATTGTTCTATTCGTGTTGGCTCTTGACCTTCATCCTGGTACTTCATCACAGTGCTCAGGCAGGGAATATAGAAGGCTACGGAAAGCCGCAACCGATTTGGTGCGGCGCAAGCTTTTGGGATGCCGGCAATAGCTGCGGCCTCAATGGAAATCGATGTCGCCCATTTGATAATGCTACACTGGCTTTTGGATGTCCCGCAAATTGCAAAGCGGTGAAAGTCCTCAATCCTCGCGCTATAGGCGAGCAAGAAATCATTTATAAGCCATTCGTGATCGGAGGCCCTACAGCAGCTGAGGAGAATTCGACCATCCCTGATACGGTCTACCGCGGCGACTCATTCATATGTCAAGCAGCTATACATTCGGGGCTCGTTGGTAATGACAAAGGTGGATGTGGTGTGGCTTTGCTTGCAGGCGGACAGAGCAACTTCACTTCCACCCAAAGACATGGTATTCAAAGCTTTGCCTTTGATTCAAACTTTCCCAAGTCCTTTACGTTCGTCTCAGGCTTGTCATCAACATGCGTGAGGGATCTCCGCTGGCCATTACTTGCCGTTACCTGTGGTTTCACCACAATCCTATCCCTCTGTACAACCTCCCCTCAAGTCTTCTTTCCCTCGGTATTCACAATGCTCTTCTTTCATGTTGGGCTTGTCTCCGATCCTCCAAACCATTCCGATTATGCCTCCCTCACTTCTATCATCATTGGACGATTCCTTCCAGCGGCATTCGTGGCCTACGTCATCTATCGATACAGTGTGAAGCCCCAGCAGACTGGCCTGACAGCTACCATTGAGAGAACAGTCCTTTGGCTCGGCGGCGCCTGGGTTGGCTCTCTCAACAACTACACCTTCGATTTCATTCCCATACAACGTCTGACTCCGCACGATCTCCAGGCTCAGGCTGGGGCGAAGCTTGCGTTGGTTTGCGTCGTGCTCCTGATTTTCTCGATAGCAGTTGGCCAAGTCTGGTACCTGCGGCTTGAAGGTCGCCTTCCACGGTATCTGGCCATTTATTCGATCTTCGTGGCCGGGCTGCTCCTCTGCGTCGCCCTACCTCCTCTCAATCTCCGGATCCATCACTACTTTCTAGCCATCCTACTTCTACCCGGTACACGTACACAAACAAGGCCGGCTCTTTTGTATCAGGGAATTCTAATAGGTCTATTCATCAACGGAGTTGCGCGTTGGGGCTTCGATTCGATCATGCAGACCACCAATGCACTTCGAGGTGACGGCCAAGTGGATTCGCTCTTGCCCAATATCACTGCACCAATTGTGAGGTCATCGAACATCACTTTCGCATGGAGTCGGCCTCCCCGCCCTTATGACGGACTGAGTGTTCTAGTCAACGACGTGGAAAGACACCGTTGGTACTACGGAGAGGGAGATCCTCTGCATACCTTTGATAGACCGGAAGGGATAAACAAGGAATACTTCAGATTTGCATACATGAGTGGAAGCCAAACAGAGGATTACACCAAAGCAGGAGTATGGGAAGGTGATGAATGGCGGCACATGATACCTGGACCGAGCAAATAGATTATTATATCAACACTGACAGATTGCTCACATAGATTTCAGACATTCATTAAAGCTGTCCCTATTAGTACCGTGGTTGACATGCAGGCTTATTACCAGAACAAGTGACAGCCTTGGACGCCAGCGCAATCAACTTTGACACAAATTGCTCTTCATTTAAGCAGCAAATTGGGCATTCTAAATCACTCCAGCGCATCACCTACTGAACCTTGACTCAGCTTGAGCATTGATGTCTAAGTTCTTAGGTCTTCTGCCCGGGTGGGCTGCGATTCTCGGGCTCTGTAGCTCTCTGCAACTACCACTTGCTTTGAGAGCTTGCCAGGCTTAGGGTTCAGTTATATGGTGTGTATCCATCTCAGCTCGGTCGATTTGAGTACAAGCGCACTCGATCTGAAAACCGGTTTGGGCTTTCCAGCCTATTTCGGAGCAACTTGTTACCTATGAGCTGCTCAACAAGAGACCTGAGGGCGCAGTCTTGGTCTATTTCCTCGACAAACTGGACATATTATGCTATGTGCGCTCGCGACTGCCGTTTGTTCTGACGTCAAGCCTGCAAGATGTGCCAGATCACTGAGTTTTTGCTTTCTGCGAAGGTTGGAATTCCTGTCTTCTTCTTTATCCACAGCGGAACCCTCAACATTTCTCCGGGTACCCCAATGAAGCTCAAGCCGAGCTCCGGCAGAGCCTGCAGAATTTGTGGCGTTTGGCGTCGCAAAGCTCGATTCAGACTCTCAACGTCTCTAAGATGATAGGCTACCAAATAACGATATCTGCGAACTGAAGGATGGCTTTGCCTAGAACAAGCGTCCTTTCTTTTAATTGTGAGACTTTTATCAAAGCCAGGCTAGTTCTCTCTCCGCAGCCTAGTCTTAGCCCCTTTGTTGCGATTTCTATCAATTCTTTAGCTCTGCACGCATAAAGCTATCTGCCTTTATGCCTCTCTATTTGTTGGATACTGCGAACTTTCATTCATCTATGTAATTCTACTTTTTTTCAGCATCATGAAGCGCGGAGCTCGCAGGGCTTTACTACAGTCTTTTTGCTCCAAAGCTGGTGATTCCCTCGGCGGATGTGACAAATAGAGTCGAGGACTTAGTAGAGAAAAGTGCTCTAGGACGACTGAGAGGGAGGAGCTGGTGCAGTCGGAGACAGAGCATTGGGAGTCAACATCATGTCAAGTAAAGGTATCTAAAGTGATGCATGCATCATCGTCATTTATATACTGTGACCTCTGTATGCCATGAAAACTTCCCTTGGACAACAACACGCCCCTATGAAATATGCTCTGAAGGTCTGCCCACTCTCAAGACAACGTCGCTCACTTTCCCTCAGTCGCAACGCGGTATATGAAATCAACGAGTAGGAAGCCATCCTAATGTCATCATCTGCTCTGTGATTTTGGACCAACAAGGTACGAGGCGGGGTCGGTGGGCGGGAACAGCCAACTAAGGGCATGGGAGGTCAATTCCGGTAAAGCTTCATGCCATGCCTGCAGTATATCGAAGCCGCGCTCGTTGTCCCGCAATGGGAGCTGAGACGAATCAACGATGCCAACCTAGATTCGTATTGCGACAAACTTTATCCGTTCTATACGGGGAGTACTGCAGTCCGACAACTAAGCACTAGGCGTTGTTTTCTCTGTGGCCATCTGTTGAGTTCCTCTATAGGGATCCCGTTTCTTATTCCACGATGATATGTTACCCCGTTAATAGGCTTGCATGATGAGAGCAGCCTTTGTCGCAGGGCTGCATTATATGGATACCGATCCGGGATAGCTTGTTTGCCAAGGTCCATCATTGTTCAACCATAAGTCGATTGTTTCTGAGGTAACGACCCGGTCGTCATAGATATTACCCAGAGTCAAGTCGAGAAGGGGGACTCTTGCCTTGAAAAAATTGCAAAACTCTGCATCGATATAACGTTTTACTCATCTCGGCTGCTCGATCAGCGTTCGTAACTTCTTGATTGCACCGCTCCCGTAGGAGGATGGTCTGACAGGTATTGTTTAGGTTTCATCGCCGAAAGACCATGTTCAGATTCATTTCCAATACGTTGCTGCTGGGTGCTAGTATATTATTTATAGGTAGTATATGGGAAGGTTGGGTGGGCTTCAATGGTACAAAGCCAGCTTCATCAGTAGGGGCAGGGTAGCATTGCATTCTCTCAATATGTTCAAATCAAGTAGAAGATGCCTCTGACGCAGACAAGGACCGCGAATGTTTTGATAATTTCCAAGGAGTCTTGAAGATGAGAGTTGGACAGCTGGAACTGGGTACGAGCAAGGATAGATTATTGTGCCTGCTCAAGTTGGACCCCAAAGAGCATTTCTGTTGCTCTTGTGAAGAGTTGGCCTGTTGGACGCCTTCGTCCAATCATTCTGGCAGACTTCTACCGACTGCTAGGTCCCCACCTTAAGATATCGTGGGTTCGGTCCGGATGAATCACGTTTCTCGCGGCTTCTCAAGCCGTTTCTGGCTGCTGTCCAGGGTTTACACCTTTCAATGCCGCGTCTTCTGGTCACTTCTACGCGCTGCCGGTAGGGTTAGACAATTGAAGAACAGGTTTGATCTAATTGCAGACTCCGCCTCGTTCCAAGGCCAATGTTGCGTACAGAAACCCTGTGATGTGATGTCATGCCTGTCCGCACAAGCAGTCGTTAGTAAAGTTCATTGCCGATAATGACTTATGCATGTCAAACATTTGCCGACATCTAAAGGTTTCATCAGTATGCACTGCCACGTTATGTACATTGGAAAAGCCGGATAGTGCCGAACAATTGAGACCGTCGTGTGTCGTGGAGGCCAACCCGCCCAGTCGCTATGCCTGGTTGGATGGGAACAAAGCCCAGAAAGTATGCCTGAAATCCAAACTCAGTCCTTGATATCCTCAAGAGTTGTTCGACATGTTTCATGCTGAGCCGAGGCAGACATCTGCAGTGATGAAGCAGTTGCCAGTGGCATCATCCCGGACCTTGCATTAAACTTCATGCTATATGCAGATGGATTTCTGCTTCAGCGTGAGGGTTATTTACCCTGAAGCATACATCTGTGGCCGGGTAAGTCGCGCTTGAATTGCCTCAACTTATTGGTATAATTTAATTGCGAGGATCATCTGTATGGGATCTTGTTTTCGTGCGTTGCGAAGGGTGAAAGAGTAAGCAGGCTGTCATGATCATCTTTCCCAACGCAGCTGGTGTTTTCGGTTCAAGTTTCCAGAATAAGCAAAGATTTGCGGTACAATCATGGTTCCAAGCGCAAAGAGATCAATCTGCACAAAAAAGTGATGGTCAATAGGCACTGCAGGGAAATGCTGCAATCATGTAGTTTTGACAGCTTCGTTAGCTGGTGAGAGATAGAGATCTTTCTTGCTTGGTCATGGCTATAGGTGCGGCTAGATTTTACCCCGTTGCAAAGCAGCAGAAAGTGGGGGGGATCTTGCAGCGGCAATACAGAAGATCCAGGCGCATTCATGCACAGATCTGCTTTGCAGATCACATGGGCGGTGGTCATAACCTTAAGCACTCGGTACCACAATATAAGAACAGCTAGCGACTGTAAAATCTCCGTACTCCAGTCCTCTTGCACCAATGGATTGCGTCGGAAGAATTGAGGGTTAAGCTTCCGGTCTCAGCCTCCACCCGAAGATGATCACCAGCTTGGTCGTTGCCTTTGATCATCCAGATGTGCAGCATGTCACGACAAACCAGTCCTTGCGATCAAGGGTGAAGCGCCCCGTTGCGAATCTTATATGATCCCTCCATGTACGAAGTGGCTGATTGGTGGGCGTTACATGGACAACTCTACCCACGCTTATGCAGTGGATTGAAGGGGTAATACAGCATTCTTCCAACGATATCGAGCACGCTTCAAGAAATTGTGTGGATGAGAGTCGTATCAAAGACTGGCTCAGGACGCAGGCGGACACGAGAGCAGCAGGTGTGAAATGGAGCCATGACCACAAGACCTGCGAGCTTGCAGCTTAGCTGACGTTCATGCAAAGCGGCATACTCACCGCACAATGCGGGTGGGTTCATAGGCTTGCGATCAATCGATGACCTGGAAAGTCGGGTATTGATCAGCCCCAATCCACCGAGATAAGGCAAAGACAGGCACCGCGGTATCAAAAGGAATAGCTTTGCCGTACAAGCGCGCCGGTCGTACTCAATATTTGACAATCCATCGTCAGCGAAGAAGATGATTGGCAGTGGCACTTTGTTCCGTTCTGAATATTAGGGCGCTTGGCCCACGAGTGTTTACCGCAGCGGTCGCAGAGGATGAAGCTTGATTGATCGAGTCACGAGGAACATGAAGCCGCTGCTAAGCAAGTCGGATATGTAGTTTCAGCGGGGGATGTCATGCAAAGGAGATGAAGCCGCGCGTAGGAGTATGAGACTATTAGCGTATGCAGAAAGCTGCGGAATCCTTGGCATTTTTATTTTTTTTCTTTTCCCCCACCACAGCTATACTACCCAGTACCTTACCAGCTCTACAAATAACTCTTCTAACTAACTAAACTTACATGAGTAGAGAGTTCCTGTTTAAGGCGATTCTAACGCCCTAGAAATCATATTAATTGAGAAAGTATTCGTTGACTTATAAGGCTTGAAATATAGATAGTAGGCTTGCTCGGTTTGGGAGGGCTTAAGCCAAGTTCTTAACCCCTGATATCTTCGATTCCGTCTATTCGATTAAGCTGATTCCTACGGCGTTAGAATCGCCTTGAATAGAGCTCTCTACTCATGTAAGGTTGGTTAGTTACAAGAGTTATCTGTAGAGCTGGTACTGGGTAGTATAGCTGTGGTGGGGAAAAGAAAAAAAATAAAAATGCCAAGGATTCCGCAGCTTTATGCATACGCTAATACCACTGACGCTTTCGCTTCGTCGATACTGAGTCTGGGCAATTGGACAGGGGAGGCAGGCGCAGCCGGCCGATCGTTCAATGGCTCGCTCCATGGCTAGCTAACCTGAAGCTCCTGTGACTCGTGTCCGGTTCTGATATCTGTATTGGTGGAGAAGCTGGTTGCAGAGATTGAGCCGTGTCTTCGTCTATGCAGGTAAGATGGCAGACGGAACCTGAATGAGTTTCGAGAAAAGGAAGATCTACGGAGTATCATTATCTGGGCCGCGATAGGGCGGATTACCCCGGCAGCGATCATCCGTTTTCGGGGACTTGCAGCCGGTGCCTAGCAACTTAGGCTTCTAGGGTCACTCTAGCCAATAGCGCTACCTAAAAGTGATTTGCAGGTCTGCAAATGCAAGATCATGCAACATCGTTTTCCACCCTTCCCCCCCACTCCTCACCCCCCCCCCCCCCCCCTGTGGGCATCTCTTCAAGATTTAAAGACTAATGTATCACGACCGTATTCCCCCGCCTCCTGCTACTGGCTCGACCGATTTTCGACCAAGGAGACAAGCTCGCAAGGTCCCCTTCTATCTGATCTTTTCGACGATCACTTGAACATACCACCACCGCACTATTCCGTACCCTACCGCCCCAGCTTTCTCGCGAGGGATTGCATACCTTGCGCATCTCTGCAGGCTACCGAGGCTCTGCATGAATTGGTGCACATATGAGTGCTGCCACCCGCCACACTGGGTACCTGAAGCGGACCTGTTCTAACGGCGCCCACTCTCCGACCTCGCTGTTTCCTAATTTATCTCGCAAGTATTCAACTCTGCTCTCCTTCGTCTCCGCTCTTCCGCCTCCTGCTTCTCAATTGGCTCTCAACGGGCGGATTCAGAACCTCCTCGAAGAAAACATCGTGGCGTTACTTGGCTGGAATCTTGGACTCGAGCATTCGATATGACCGTAAGCTAGATTAGAACTCGTCCATGTTGCCTCCTACCCAAAGTCCAAGAGATCATCATGCTCCTGCTTCCGACAAGGGCATCTTACAAATACCAATTCTTTAGCGATTGGCCGACAATTCGAATGACGAGCCCAGCACAACTTTGACGAGAAACGCGTGCATCTACTACGCCTTGTAGGTGGGCTAATAGGAGCGGTCATTCGAATTTGTACCAGGGCCTAGAGCTATTGCATGTGAGGAGGTTCTTCTCGACCACTATCTCAAATGGTCCCATGTCCACACCGCGAACCTATATCGGGCCATTTGGTAGAATCCTACCGGTCCCAGATGGTGTTGAACCTGAGCGGGAGTGTTTGCCCTGTGACGAGACTCGGACCAACATGACGACCTTTTCCCTGCCGCCTCCGGATCGTCTGCAATTTGGGAGCGATGCTAGTCCGGGCTTCACGGACCCTACACGATACAATACCATAAGCCAATCTAGCAGGATCAACGAACCCACGAACGCAATTTATAGAGAGATCTCAAGGCTAGCTCATCACGAGCATCTCCCATCCCTCAGGCATATGCTTACGCCCGCACCTCAATCGAGCATCGCACAACATCCTCCACAGCAGAGCCCGAATCATATTCAGCACCGATCTAGCTTCCCTTCTGAACATCGAGCTGCGGCCTCCGGCTCGCATACCCAACATCCAAGGTACTCGCCCTACCAAGCGGGCTTCCCGCAGTCACAGCTACCCGCCCAAGCCCAACCGGGGGAGAACCTTCATCCTCAGCGGGATGAATACCTGAGTAGCCCTCTTACGCAGCATTTACCCTCCTCATACGCTCCTCCTCCACAAGGTCCTGTCCAGTTACCATACCCTCCACAGCCTCAACTCATTGCCGCTCCAAATGCTTTCCAGCCGCAACAAATGATCCCAATTGATCTTCCTCAACCGCCGCAGATCCTCCCAATCACCCCTCCTGTGCAGTACTTTCCGGACCACCGAGGTAGTTACGACTCTGCCTTGAACACCGTCTCCGGATCCGAGCAAGGCGAAGCATTCATAGCAAACCAGGTCAAGCCGTTACCTCGCCTGATAGGAGAGGGAGACATTCCAGGCGAAGGCCCGAGCTGGTTCTATGAAGATGGTACAACTTGCAAGAAGATGATAGACGGGGAGCTAGTCAATGCGCAATGGGGTGTAACGAAGGCAGGCAAGCCTCGGAAACGCCTCGCAATTGCTTGTACAACATGCCGAGAGAAAAAAATCAAATGTGACCCGGCCGAGCCCAATTCCAAGTGTGTCCAATGTGAGAAGTTTGGCAGGGAGTGCAGGTTCACCACAGCGTAAGCATTTCTGATCCGTCATCGAGAGTCTTTCACATCGTCATTACGAGCAACTCCATTTCAATTTTCAAAACACATCTTTCATTTATGATCCTTTTCGTTGAGTATACAAACTGGAATGGCACGTCTTGGTTCGTTTCCTCGACTTCCTTTACTGTACTGATGTCTTGTAGATTTCGCAAAATCTCTTCAGAGTCACCTTCTTACGAGTCCCAGGCGCGTACTCCATGCATAACGATGAGATCAGAACCAAACACGCGACGGATGTTACCTTCACTCTCTACAACTTCCAGCATGGAAAGACCCGATCGACTGCCTTCCTTGACATCTGATTCGAGCATGGAAGACATCAAAGTGCCGCACCCGCTCAAGGGACGACAATCTTCGCCCGAATCCAGCCACGTCAAGTCTCCCCTTGCGACTGATCCAAACCTCTCTGCCTACAAGTTGCCGGCAGTCAAAAGGCAACGATCAGGCCGGTCCAGCCCGATCTTGCCAAAGGCAGAATTGGAAGTAAGTTCTCCGAAGAGTCATGTTATCAACGCTCCGTCATGTCGAACTCTTGTCCGACCGTGGGAGGAGTTGTCGAACGCGACGAACACCGAATCGTGCCATTTGAGCAACGATCCATGCAAGATCGATGCTAAGGCTAGTAGCCATTATCTGGGCATGCATCGTAACATCTGCAGCGCCCACTTACCATCTTCGGCCATTGTACGCAGCGTCAGAGTTGTCATAGACCATGCTCATCAACTATTGCAAGCGGTTCAAGCAATCGCCAAGTCCTCTATCGAACGCTCAAAGCATCTTTGTACACAACGTTCACTGGAATTCGACTTCTCGACTCCGTTTGTTGGCTACGCCATCCTTACCGCTGTCGATGTTCTTAGCGCTGCTGGCCTTGTCGAAGCATATGAAGAAACGATGACAATCATGCAGCAATCCTTAGCAGCCGTCGACAGATTGAGCCAAATTTGGGCCAGTGCGAGGGGCCAGAGCAGGCTCATCCGGCGGCGAATCGAGGCATTGACGGACGCCGTGAACAGTAAGCAGTCGTGGGATAAAAGCGCCTGGAAATGTAGAAGTACTCTCGACCCCAGCCTTAGCCAGGGCGACAACGTCTTCTATGACAGCCACGACGTGAAGGGGGCGAAATTGTTCGAATATCTGGGAACAAAAGTTTGGGAAGATGAGATTTTGCTTGTTGACGGAATATGATATTATGGTAAGATACCCGAGAAAGATGTGCTATACATGACGTTTTGCTTGTACGATATACCCATTTGCCTGGCCTACTGCCTGAGGATTCCAGGACGTCCTATCGCATTCTAGGGTCGGCGTCAAGGACAAAGGCTTTTGTCAATTTGCATACTCAAGCAGGAATCATTATGGAGTCATGGGCCTGGGATGATTTGGAGGAGATTGAAGATCCGCATAATGTGGGAAAACTGTACACGTCTATCAAAAGCAGGTCTAGGAGATGGGATACGAGTTATGATCAAAAATTTCACAGCAAATTCGAAGCATGAGCTCGGAAAGGGTGTAATGGATGGGAGCTTGAGCATGGAGCATGAGCAGGTCACAGTGATACAGCAAGACAATGAACCAGAAAGAACATCATTGAGTAGGAAACACCATATAGCAAGAACCAGCAAGGTGAGAAGCAAGTCATCTATAGCTTCTCAAGCATTGAGTATATCAAATTTAAAGCTGTCTACGCTTGTAAATGGATGATTAGACCAGATCAGAGTCTAGAGGGTATCATATCGGCTAATGGAAGCTCAGGGAAGAGCGGAAACTGGCTATTATTTACGAGCCAGATATCAACCCTTGCTACCGAGCCTGTTTATGAACCCTCCGCTAGCGGGTTTGTGCCAGGCCTGGTGACAGAATCAGAAATGTTCAGCACAACAATCCTCAAAAGCAAAGACTTTGCCTATCCGTGCTCAAGATAAGTCATCTTTGGCTTTTGGGTTGGCTCGAATACCAAAATATTCTGCCTAAATCTGGTGCTTGAGTCATTCGCACTAGAGTCTAAGACTGCCATGCTTTGAGCTTATGACACTGCTAAGGGATTCCAGAGAGCGGGGATGCTGCACAATTCAAACCCCACGCAGTTGGGGAATGCTTCTTTGTGTTTCCATTTGCTTTCTTTGGCAGGTCATACGACCTATGGAAAAGAAGTGTGCTTTTGGAATTACAAAGACGATGTTTGTGACCGAGGCAAACAGTGGGGCTGGAAACCCAGCCTCGCGCCTTCCTTCAGAAACCAGGAAACGACCTAAATATCACCTTTGCCAAACGTCGTAGACAACACTCGCTACTTGCAAGCTTGCTACTTGCTACTCCGTAGACCAAAACGAGCAGGGTAGACCATGGGCGGCAACGCCTTCACCAGCGGCCCGAGCCCTCTATCGACCCCTCGCATGCCACCAGAGATATATCTCCGCCTGCGAGACCACTATCTCTCCCTCTTCAAAACCCTGTATGCCCAAGCTGCTACCCCTATTGAGGCTCCCGCCAAACGCTCGTACGGGGATATCGACATTTTGGTCTCGCAAGCCATAGAATTCTCCAGCCCACCAACCACTGAAAGCCTGTCAAAAGCCCTCGATGCTGTAAAAGTATTCACCAACTCTGGTTCTGGTATCACCTCCTTCGCCGTCCCATATCCTGATCGCGTCAAAGACCATGTCCAGCTCGACGTCCACGTTTGCCCTGAGGGATCTTTCGAATGGCAGCTCTTCCACCAATCCCACGGCGACCTATGGAATCTCCTCGGCACCACGATCCGGCCCTTTGGTCTCACAGCCAACGACGTAGGCTTCCATGTCCGTATCCCTGAGATCGAGGAGCTGAATAAGAAGCGGTCGTTCCTGCTGTTGACAAATGAGCCCAGTGCCGTGCTTGAATTCCTTGGCCTTGATGTCAATGAGTACCAGCGCCCGTTTGGGAGCGTAGAAGCTATGTATGAGTACACTGTCAGCTGTCGCTTTTTCCGCGCCGATACCTATGTGAGAAGCGGCCTGAAAGCCAACGACCGAAAGCGGATGGCGCAGCGGGAGCTGTATAGACGCTTTGTGGACGAGTGGGTGCCTGAGAATGCACAGTTTATAAAGACGCGTGGGAGCAGGGATGCGAGATTCATGAGAGAAGATGTGCAGGAGGCGGCGCTGGGGAGGTGGGGGAAAGGGGGGGAGTTTGAGAGGAGGGTGGAGGAGTGGAGAAGGGAGAGGGAGGATTTGAGGACTAAGCAGGAGGGCAGGGTGAGGAGGAAGGAAGAGGCTATAGAGGAGGCATTGTATGCGGATGCTTGGATTGGGTGGATGGAGGGTAATGAATCTGTAGGATGATCATTGTTTAGCATGCACTGGAATTGAGAGTAGGAAACACAGCATGCTATATCTGGACGTGAGGGCCGCGTCACAAGCCAGAAAAGGGGGAAGTTATTCGCAAATATGTACATAACGAGTATTACCCATTACCTCTGTCCGAATGGTTCGTCACTGACACGTTGGGCTTCGTTGACCTCTGCTGGATGTCCTACGGGCTCCAAAGGATATGTTGTAGAGGGTAGACTCTGTAAGAGCTTTCGGTGTTGCTCTTTAGCCTAGAACCGGAAGTCAGCCAACGCTCTTAAGCGTCCATTCCCAATTTAATTGGCACTTACGAAAGGAATCCCGCAGTATGTACACCAGCAGATCTGCGGCTTGTCAACGTTAATGAATATTCTCGGATGGCCCAATGGCCCGCCTCCACCATCACACATGACAGTCCTCGTCTTCGTCCAGCGCACAGGTTGCTTGTGTATGAGAGCAATGGCAGCTTCAGGTTGGGGCTGTTCATGCAAATCAAGGCGTCAGCCAGATATTCCTCCAACGACAGTTCGACAAGGTCCCCAATCGAGCACGTAGCCTCAAACAGAACGCACCTGATATTCCATAATCGTCTGCTCAAATCGTGGTCCACTCATCGCCCTCTCCCTAGGCTGCTGACTCCTACTCCATACCTCCTTCCGATTCGGCGCCTGCATTGTCCGCTGGCGTTCGCTATCCTCTGGCATTTCCTGCAAAGGAAGCTCTGAATCTCGTAGCCCCATGGGTGAGATAGGCAAGGCATTGGTATCGGAGACATTCTGGACGGGCTCGGGGGGGTTTGGGTCGTTGGTTGGTATCCTGTCTGAGGTTCTGTCGCGAGTGGCGTAGGAGCGGTGGGAATGGGAGAGTAGACGGGAGTGGAGTAGGGGCGCTAGTAGGGGCGCGCGAGCGCGGAGGGGTGTGAGCATGTTTGTTGTGTGATGATGATGGGGAGGAAGGCGAGCCGTTGAAGCTTGGGAGTCCCAGGACGGCCTTGTTTCCGCCTTTGGCCTAGACTTTTGATATTCACCAAGTCAAGCTCAGTACAATACATTAATGGCATTCTCCAGCTATTCGACCCTCTTTTATATTGTTTTGTCCCCTGGTCTACGACTTTGATCCCTGGTGATAAGCCAGATATCGTAAAGCTGCTACAATGTCCACCTCAACACCCCCGCAACGCCCCCCCAAAGCCATGTCCTCCAGGCTAATGACTATGAAGGTATTTCCCTTCCCTTCTTGCTCTACCACTGAGCATTAGGTTCCTACTGGATCTAATATTCCCAGTTCATGCAACGCGCAGCTGCCTCCACCCCACCCTCAACACCTCAATCGCAACCCCAAACTCCCAACACTCCACCCTCTAAACGTCAGAAGACACATGCCTCACCGTCTACAGCCGCACCACCTTCGGATCTACAGCTCATACAAGCAGCACTATATGATGAAGAAGAGAAGAGGGAGAAGGCAATTGAGCGGCTAGCGGAGGAGGCAGGAGAGACAAAATGGGTTTTGAGCACTACCAAAGGGGAAGCAGGGGACGGGAAGCCAGCGTTTCGAGTGATGACGGCTGGGTATGCTGATCTCGATCAGGAGGCGTGTTGGCCGGCTACGGTGGGGAGGAGAAGTTTTGGAAAATTTAATCGAGAGCTCGAGGTAGGTCATGTCAAAATACTGTAGCTGTATATTGTTCTAAAGCTAATTGATATTGTGTGATATAGAGGCGTCAGAATGGCTCAGCCGATGATGAACCGTCATCATCTAGCGAAGAAGGTTCGGAAGATAGCAAGGATGAAGAGGAAAAAGACAGCGACGATCCAGCCGGCACAAGAGAGTTGGTCCGCGCTTCGAAAGAGGACGCCAACCGCCGTGCAGATTCCGAGAGGCGCGCGCTAAAAGCGAAGAGAAAGGCGGAGAAGGCTGGATTGACGGCTCTCGCTGAGAAGCGGAGGAGCAAGGACGTGAAGCTGAACAAGTTATCATCCATATCAGGAGGTGGTGGGAGTGCTAGTAAACCTACTGGTGGAAAAAGTGATCGTGAGCGTTATTCGTGTGGAAAGAAAGGCCACGAGAAGAGAGACTGTCCGCATCCACAGACTGGTAAGCGGAAGAACGAGGGTGGTGAGGGTAGCAGGTCAAAGAGGTCTAGACAATCATTAGATTATTGACAACGTGAACATGAGCCAGTAAAGCTACGTCAAGGATTGAGAAAACGTACCCTTCGAACAGCTCACACATCACGAAAGCGGACTGCCGTCCTCACATCAATCTCCGTATCATCCTCGGCTGTCGGCGGCTTGTAGCCCGTGGACTTTGTCTTTCGAACAGCCGTGGTCCGGGAGGATCGAGGTGGTGAAGGCTTCCTGCCATGGTATTGGTCTCTCAGGTCATCCGAGCTCTCTTGGCTAGTCCGTAATTTCCCTGACGGCCTTGTCTCCTCCTTTCTGTATGTGACAGGATCTGTTCTCAGAATAAAGATGGGCTCAGGAATTGGTTCGCCAGACCGCAGCTTCGCAGTCCAAGGTCTATTGCTTCGAAGGTAGACTGGTTTCTGGTAGGCGGTAGATGGTCCTTTGCCGTCATCAACGTTGCTTTCCGCTACACTTTCCAAGTCCCACGGAAAGTAGTCTTCTGCTGTCTTCCCAGAGCGCTTTGCGTGGGCCTTCGGTTTGGCATTGGCATTGGATTGGATTGCAGCTGGCTGGCGATCTTTCCTAGATGGGTGAGCGGATTTCGGGGCGGTTCGTCTCACTGGAAGTTCGCTGACGTCCATGCAACTGCCATCCTCGCTGCCTAGAAAATCTGCCACTTTTGCAAACCGTGCAGCATGCTTGTGCGCTTTGCGAGCACTCGCCGCGCGCGAGTAGCGGGAGGATGCGTTGGGCGGTTCAATTGGAGTAGGTAGGTCTGTGTAGGAATCGTAAGAAGAGTGCGAGGAGCCGTCACTGGCGTCGTCGCTGGGTATGAATATCTCCTGTACACCCATCACGAATCTGACTTTCTTTGTTGGTGGAGGCTTACTTGGTTTAAGGCAGGATTTGAGCGTGGAAGACTTGTGGTTCTTACTGTTATTCAGCTGTGTTGACTGTCGCTTCGGCTTTTTCGAGGACACGGCCGATACAGCAGCTCGTTGGTATGGAATCCTCTTGATTGGCTTGCGATAATAATGGTCGTCAAATGATGATACTGATGATGGTGGTGAACCAGAGCTCGAGGAAGAAGATGATGAGATTGAGTATGAAGAAGATTCGGAAGATGACGATGAGTCGCTCTCGCGTTTGTTGACCCTAGTCGATCGGTTTTCATTCACTCGTTTCGCCGAGGGGTGGTGACGACCTTCATCGCTGGACGATGACGAGCCTGATGAGGCTGATGAGCCCTGCTTTGCCCCTCCCTTCTCCAACTGAATCTTTTCCTTTGGTGGCACATCAGCGACCTTTTCCCCCTCTTTTGGCTGCTCATCATCAGGACTAGGTTCAATTTTCTCCACCGTTGAAGGAAGAGGGGCAGTTGCAAGCCGGCGATTACCTATCCGAGGACGAGGTGGTTCTTCTCCCAAATCATAGAAGTGCATGCCTGTCGGTCCGAATCTGACTTTACACATGTTGGGCAACGCTGGCGTGGACTCTGGCAGTAGATACAAGACAAATCAACGTACAGCCGCAAATTTCACCGCAGTCCTGAGGTACTCTCTAACATAATACCGTAATCCCAGGTACGGAAATAGAGAGTGCTCTGGACAATCCTGGATAAATGTTTCCAAATGGCGTTCTGAGAAAGAGCGACTGAAAGCTGGGCTGCGCTAGCTCAAAGCAGAATGGGCGGCCTCGTACATTTGGCAGACGTCCTTCAAAATGCTTTCTGCAAAGAGAACAGCACCAAAGGCATACACCTGGTGTAGTTGGACGGAGTAACAGTCATGAGAAGCATCCTCTGCATTGTGCTGCCTAATGCAGTCCCATATCACTCTGGGATCATCCTGGTCCCAGATCTTTGAGCCTTGGACCACCTTTCGCGTTGTAGCATAATGGGAACAGGAGACATATGGAGACAATGAACTCCTGCATGGAAGCACGGCACACTTCGAAGATGAATTTGGCGAACATCTCGTATAGATCTAAGTGTCCAGTAAGAGCCTGGGTAGAGCACCAGGATTCCTTCATGCGACAATCCTGTCTTTTGAATTTCAAAACAAGTTTCTCTTCTTTTCGTGATCTTTTCCTGACCATAAGAACTACTTTACTGACCTTTTGTCTTCTGCTTCTAGAGAATTGTCAACTGCATTGGGAAGACTGAAGCTGCTGGTCCGGAGCGAGGCTGTACTCATTACAAAGAGGGCTCTTCTGTTTGCATGATATCATGACCAGCTACCGCTCCTGCTTCTACGTGCAGACTGATTCGCGGTTTGTAGCATTGTTAGTAATCTCTGCCTTTGCATAATAGCTACCCAAGGTCACATAGTAGGATTCTGCCAGTCGCTTCTGTTAGCCAAATCCACATATTCGAAGCAGTCTTTCTATCGCAAGTCGGCTTGGTCTATACCGTCCATTTCTCTGCTCGCTTCATATTGAGAAGTCTTGCTCCAATATAAGATTGTAAGACGGCAGTGGATACAATCCAATGTTTGCTCCAGAACGCGATAACACCGTGTTTATACTAACCCGGCTAAAGTTCGGGTTAATAGAAGACCCGCACGCCTCGCCCAAAACAAAATGATTTGCAAGGCGAGACCCCTAAACGAGTCCCTAAGCGTGCCCCTAAACGAGCCTAGGCGCTAGAATAGCGATCTTCCGAGGGTGGCTCCAGGGCACTCATAGGGCTTACCTTGCAAATTGTTTTGTTTTGGGAGAGCACGCGCAACGCTCAATGTCGCTCATCATTCAGGCCAGACTCATGCGAGTCTGAGGTATGTGTGACCAAAATCCCAGCACGGTGGATCTCACGAATGGAAGAGGGTTGTTCATTGTCCAAAAGCAGTACATTTGCATGGATGCAACGCTGCGTGAGCGATGGACCCTGACACTGCGTTGGGCTTTAAATCGTCCATTGCGCACCAGGCTGTCTTCTGCTACAGGATGTCGGAAGACTTGAAGAACGAAGTAGAGGCGATTAATTCGATCTATGGAGAGAATACCATGGAGAGTACCGAGACTGCTGGGATTCTGGTTTTGTCTATTCCACAATATGAGTCTGCTCTGCGTCTAGCGTTTCCTCCGCAGTATCCGGGAACAATACCCCAGATACTCGGAGTTGAGAGGGCAGGCGACTATGCGAAGAAGGGCTACGGCACGCACGTCCTCGAACTTGCCAGGGAAATGCTACAAAGGGTGTTCATTCCTGGCTCAGTCTGCCTTTTCGAGTTGTTGCAAGGGCTTGAGACCGCTCTGTCAGCCGAATCTACCGACCAAGTGTCTCCACCACTAAGTGATCATGAGGAGGAATATGTAGCACCTGTGGCAGAAAGTCAGGCCATCTCGCACTACGATCTGGACGAAGAGCCTCAATGGAGCCTGTCTGTGCCAGCAACAGAGAAGAAATCTACTTTCCTTGCTCGCGCTTGTGCCGTCTCCTCCCCAGCCCAAGCACGTGCCTGCGTGGCTCATCTACTGGACACAAATAAGCGCGTAGCCAAAGCAACCCACAACATCACTGCGTATCGTATACGCTCTCCACCAGGCCCAGGATCTACAAGTGAAATCATCTGCCAGGACTGTGATGACGACGGGGAATCCGCCGCTGGAGGAAGACTACTACACTTGCTGCAGGTAATGGATGTGTGGGGTGTTCTGGTCGTGGTGAGTAGATGGTATGGCGGTGTCAAGCTTGGGCCTGATCGTTTCAGCATTATCAACAATGTTGCGAGGGAGGCTGTGGTTGAAGGGGGCTGGACCAGGAGTAGGGTAATGAAAGATTGAAGAATTGACATAAAGATGCCTCATAAGGTATTGTCTGTTCAACATCATCTCTGCCTTTATATCTGGCTCTCTCATGTCTTGACTTTCAACTCGGAGCTTCAATTCGTGTATCTCATCAGAGCCACTTGGGCATACGCTAAGTCAAGATTTTCCACCTTCACTTGACGAACACTGCCACTATTAAGACCCGCCCAATGTTTGCGACACGCTCACATCGATCTGGCATGCTATCTCAGAATTTCGTGCAACAGTGATCAGAGCACGGTGACCTATCATTCTTGCATGCGCGCATCCGGTTCATATTTTCGATTTTGCCCCGCATAGGATGCGCTACACCCGCCATGTGGAAACATTAAAAATGGGATAAAACATATACGGGTCGGGAATTCACCATCTTTGCGCATTGGCCAAATAGCTAACAATTCCCGAATGCAGTGTTCCCTTGGTGATGCATGAAATTCCAGGTTGTCGAAAATACCGGCCATGATGCAAGCAATTGTTATCCTGCTTTGTCTACTCGAAAATTCTATTCTCGCATTGGCCATGTCGAATCCTTCGGTACCAGCAGCTTTGGCTCTCTCCAGCCTCGCGGCTTTCCCTTCCCTGGAAAGGCAAGCACATTAGACAGCGTCTTCCGCTGGGAAACGTACAACTAATATGCGGTATAGCTCCAATGTCACGACCACCTCGCAAACTAATCTGACCGCAGCCCAAATCTTCAAATTCCGCGTCCCTCACTCCACAGTCGAGCTACAAATCACAGCCAACAGACCTATCGACGGTAACGAGCTCCGCAAAACGCTTCTCGCAATCCATGACTACACAGGCGATCACATCGAAAGCCAGGGCGACAGCCCACTCGCGCCTAGAGATGATCCTTTCGCCTGGGATAAGTCTGGGCCGCCTCCCCAAACGGGAGTGTACTTAAAAGCACAGAGTGCGAAAGATGAGCAGATGACGTGGTCAGTGTTACACATCGCAGTCGAAGGACTATTCCTAGCTTTACCGGCCGTAGGGAGGAACTATGAGGCTCAATTTGATATATGGGACTGGCGCCCTGAAGCGCAAGGAGGAGGATATTGGGGCTTTGGCGAGGTGAAGAGTCTGAGTCTTACCGAGGAAGAAAGCCTTCTTAAACTTCCTAGTAGCAACTATACGAGCCCTGGAGGGGCAGTTGTAGAGCGTGCGAAATAGGGCTGGGATTGGGGACTGTGTTTGACGCATTGATCGATACCCATCGAAAGCTTTTGGTTTCCCAACTGGCCCGAGGTCTGTGTTTAAGAGGGCACCGTCAGTCGCATTTAATATCTTTCAATGATGTACCGGAAGGCATGCCTCACCACCTTCAAGTCCGAGGCGCAGACTTAAGCACCACGCCTTTCCCATGGCTAGCGGCCTAGTGTTAAACCATCGGCAGAAGCTGTCCTGGCAGCAAGTCTTAAGGAGTTTTGAAACGCCTTGTGTGCTTGACCGTTGAGCTGTCAACGACTTCTGCGTGAGGACCTTGCCCGGGCAATCTCGTCCGATGAGCCCCGATTCGTATGTAGACTCTCAATTGACGTGAATCTAATTAAAAGTTCGAGAGGCGTGATGGGGCCGTTATCATGTAAGGTCTGTTTCGTGAGGCTGTTCTTTGCGAACCAAGAGGGCATGCTGCTTTGGGCCTCATAAGATGAGGACAAGGACCAACAGCAGAATCAAGACGAAGATCAAGACGCCGATACAGCAGCTCGACCATGTATCTAAAGCGCCATCAATTCTCTGCCCATCCAGGCAACACGATAGCGAGTACCCATACCTTCATTATGCTTGATAACCCATCCCACTCGCTTGATACCATTGGAAAGCTTTCCCTGCACCCTATCGGCCAATTTATCAACATCTTCGAGCATTCCTCCTTGCTCTTCAAGCTCTCGGCCCATATCATCGGCCTGCTGTCGTAGATATCCAACAGTCCTGAACACCCCATCCAGAGCTTCATCTTGCTCATGCATCATTTCAACTTGTCGCTGTTGCTCGAATGCTCGGTAGTCGTCGCCCTCAGGTTCATCTGGATCGAAAGCCGAAGGTGAAGGTAACGCGCCATTCATGCCCTTGTTCTGAGCCCCAATGACAGTCTTTGCGAGCTCCTGGCGCATCCTCTCCACCTCTTCTCCAACATCTTGGACTAGCCTTCTTCGCCGCCCAACTTCGTCTATGTCCAAGCCATAACGGAAAGGATCACTCTCGACGGCTTTGACGCTGTCGACTAGGTCCTGAAGATCTGTACTGAGGTCTTGGACCGTGGATTCTAGCTCGGTGCGGGCTTCAATAAGCTCGGGAGAGGAGGCTGAGGAGGCAGAAGATCTTATCCGAATATATGAGGCGAATAGAGACCTTGTGGTCTTCAAAGTAGAAAGTACATCACTAGCAATAGTAGTTAGTATCTAAACGAAGGCTACTATATTTTGAGCTTACACCTGAGCCTGGAGAAAAGGGTCATCCTGGCCAGTAAAAGACATGATGGGGTCGAAGGAGTATGATTCCTATCGTCGTATTCCGCTGTCGGTCGACATAGCCCCAGTGTGAGAATATCAATCAATGCTGCCTACAGGTACGCGTTGTCATAGATCGATGCTGCGTCTTAGGGGTCACCCTCCCTAAGGTACTAAGTAGAGCCCGCGGTCCTACTCTAGGACGCCTTTCAGGGTCTACGGGCTTCAGCCCTACGAGCGGACGGTTAGAGGGCGACCCCTTCTAGAACTATTGATTAGTCATGGGATTCTCGACTCCATCACGCCTGTCAACACCAAAAACCTTCCCCCTGATAGCGTTTCACACAGCGTCGCGCCCTACGGAAGTCTGTAGGTATAATACGGTGTATAGCTAAATGCACTTCATTGCTTCACATTGAAGATTTCTGCACTTTAGTCAATCTCATCATTCGTACTACGAATAGTCGCATTCCATTGGCTCCACACGCTGCGTTATCCTTGTTCGCCCATGCTTCGCACAAGGCAGCCTGAGTGTTCTCCTTCCAGAAGTCATCTACCAATGGTCCAACAATGTCTTACTGTTCTAGGCATAGTTTAACTGCAGGCACTCAGCTCAAACTCTGCCCGGCGCTTAGACGAGACATCCAAGACGGACGAAAATAGAGCGGGTTCCTACTTGAATTGATAAGATGTATGGGCTTTGGTGTCCTGGCGAACCAAGTCTTGCGATATCGTTCAGAATTGGAGACCGTTGATCAGAGGCTCGATCTGCCAACATCGTCCCAAGAGTATTTCGGCTCGACTCAACGAAAATGTCCTGCTCTCAGATATCAGATATTCAGCTGAGCTTCGCCAAGCACGTTCCCTCGGCGTCTACCTGCATGTCGCCATGGCTAGACGCTTTGCGGCCCTCTCCTGAAACATAGCCTTTCTGCTTCTTCGATCGATGTTCAATGGCAATCTGCTTTTGAGGGCGGCTATGCCAACGTGCGCTGGCAATCCTCTCGATTATGAAAGGTACATTGCTCCCAGAGTCTCTGTTCGTTGTATTCATCAAATAGTCTTTTCCCCCTTGAATTCACCTCTCGCCTTTCTTTGCCAGCTTCGATTGGTACTGAATGGGGTAAAACTGCATGCTGTGCTCTCGATCTTCATTATACAGCTGTTCAAGTCTTCAATTGTTTGCGCCATCTCCAGGACTTTTTTCCATCGTGCCAATTGATTACTTGGAGACTGTCATACATTTAATTTGTGCTCTAATCTATATATTTGAGAAGAGATCCTACACAACGCAGCAAGGTTCGTGCGAATGTTCTTCCCTGAAATCTTCTTGAAAGCTCTGACCACATGAATAGGAACAGAGCAATGTGGAAGCCACTTTCGCTGCGCGCACCCCTCCTGCTGAGTGTAGCAGCATTTACAGCAGGGCTGATAGTCGTTCTCGAATACCTGTCGAGAGTCAGCCGCCGTGATGGTGGCCTCGCTTTCACAGATGGGAGCTTCTCCACGTTCATAACTTTCTCCTATCTCTATCTTCCGACTTTAATCGCGGTGGTATACAGTATGATATGGAGCTGGGTAGATCTTGACGCCAAACGCCTCGAACCTTACTTCCAAATGTCAAAAAACGGAGGTGTGCCAGCTCGGGACTCTTTATACCTCCACTATCCGTTCGACTTCGTGGCCTTTGCTCCGTATAGAGCACTTAGGAGGAGGTCAGTAATCGTACGAGAATACGAAGACGTAAGGGCTTACGATTATAGGCATTGGTCTGTTGTATTCGCGGGCGCCATCATGGTGGCGATTTTCTGGGCATTGACACCGTTAACAAGCGCCGTTTTCAGCACCACTGCAATCACTCATTTTAGCAGTGGTGTCGCTACGACTACCCATGCCCTTTCGCCTATGGCAGAGCAGCCAGGTGCTCTGACAGTGGGCTTTATGATGACGGCCTATGGCTCATTGTGGCTCGATCAGGACTTGCCAGGCTATACAACGAAAGACAGCGCATTGACGCCGTTCGTTGTCAATTCATCAGACCATTTACTTCTCTCGAACAAGACATGGACCTCCACAACGACCATGTACACTACCACCCTGGCTTGCAAACCTGCGATAATCTCGACTTCGAATTTGGGACTCAGCTACGAGTATAGCAACGGCAACGGATGCGTTGCATCGGCTGGATTTAATACGTCCTCCGAGATTACGGCCTGGTACATCGGATATTACATGAACCAATTCATGGATTATGCTCTTTCAAAGATGGGGTGCTCCTCAGAAAATTTCTCGCACACTTTTCTAGCATTCTGGGGAGAAACGTCCGGCAATCACTCGAAATCTACCGCATTGTTTTGTGAGCCTGCTTATTGGGCAACAAAGGTCAATGCTACCGTATCAGCTGAAAACCAAACGGTCACTGATATTGTGACGTTGGAAACGCCGGTAGCGCTGCCTGGCAGTATATTCAATACCTCAAACTTCGAATTGGTAATAGGCACCGGCGCACAAATGACTTCTCGAAGAGCTGATATCCCAGACACTCAAACGGGGATATTTCAAACCATGCGCCTTCTCCAGCTTGGGATTCCTGCAAGCACGGCTTCATCAAACATGGTAGGCTTCGCGGTTGGCGCAACGCAACACGAGCTTTCGGATTATACAGACGCCAATGTGCTTGCTGCAAGCTTTGAGGCAGCTCACAAGCTCTTGTTTGCGCTCGCTATGAATTCTCTCTTCTCCGCAAGCAATACCACCTCTGATCCAAGAGAAGCTATCGTTAGCGGCTCCACATCCGCTATTGTCGTTATACGTACCTTGGCATTACTTGTCGAATCTATTCTCGGATTGGTAACGGTCCTAACATTCGCGCTCCTTTCAATTTATTGGAGCCGACCCAGTCAGCTTCGTCAGGATCCTGCTTCTCTCAATGACATAATGAGTATGATAGAACCACGCGTTTATGAACGAAAGTCCGCTGCCGAAGGATCTCAATTGGCGAAGATCGTGCAGGGAAAATTCCAATTGTGTACTACCGACTGCGTCGACGAAGACAACGTTCCTGCTGAAAATAGCGGAAGAAGTTCGGAGCAAGCTTCAATAGAACCTGCTCAGCGTTATTTAGATTGCGGCTCTCAGCTTGTGCGACCCTGGGAGATGCGCAGAGTTGTCGGTAGCATGTTCACCACTGTTCTTCTATTGGCCCTCGTCACCGTGGTCGTCCTCCAAAGTGTGAGCAAAAAAGAAGCCGGGCTGCGTCTGCCATCGCGCAGTCCCCTAATCAATCAGCTGGTTACAAATTACGCTCCTGTGGTGTTTGCAACCTTTCTGGAACCATTTTGGCTCCTGCTGAATAGGCTACTATGCATTCTACAACCTTTCGAAGAGCTAAGTACGGCCAACGCGAAGCCATCCAAGTCTTTCAACCTCAAATATACCTCTCTACCTCCACAATTAGTAATCTTGAGGGCCTTACGCGCTCGGCACTTCCTGCTCGTCGCTGTTTGCGCCATAGGACTATCAGCCAATGTGATGAGTGTTGCCTTGAGTGGATTGTTCCAGACCAGCGTCAATCTGATTGCTTACAATGGTACTTTTACGTCGCAGTACTTATCAATTATTCATCAGAATGCCCTGGATCTCAGCAGCTCAGATCCTTCCTACGTTGCGAAAGCAAACATTAGTGACGGAACGAGTCTTCCACCTTGGGTTTCCCGAGATCGATACTTTCTCCCTTTCGCCGTGGATTCTCATCCCAGCCTCAACGACACTACAACAACGTACAAGGCTCTCACTCAGGGCTTTGGTGTCAGCATGAATTGCGTACCCGCCGACTACAATTCTACTGCCTTCCTCATCAGCGCTAACCCTCCAGTGGTTGTACCAGATCAATTTGCCAATGGCCATAATTTGACATGCAGCAATGCCAACCCAGTGCCAGCCGGCGGTCAGAACAACTCGAAAGCTGCATTAGAGGTGCTACAGACGTTGACTTCAACTGACCCATCGACAGAAGATGATGCCGATGAAATTTGTGGCACTCTGCTACTTTCCGGCTTCCTCCGCGCCAATCTCAGCGTCTCACTCGATGATGTGAAGACCAAATACATAGACCAAAATACAAGAATTCTTGCTATCAACAGTCTCTCATCTCTTTGGATGGTTTGCCAACCAACCCTCTCTACGGCACCCTATTCCGTTACCGTCGACCGTAATGGCCGCGTTCAAGAATACACTCAAGCAGGCCCTGATGCAGACGATGTGACTCAATTCTTCTCCAACACAAACATTGCATCTCTGTTAGGGCAAACGCGTCGTTTCTGGGTGGCCTCTGGCGACGTTGGCCCCTTCTGGCATAACGACGTACGTGACCTTTCTGTGTGATTTCTTCCCATTCCATACCCATCTGGGAATGGTAAGACATGATCAAGGAGTAAGGCGTGAGGTTTTGCTACCGAATAATATTTTACCACTCGGGATCATCTCCAGAAAGAGCCATGCTGACTCCGCAACTTCGCAGACGTTTGTTGATTCTTGGTTCGGATACTTTGTCAAGAACTTCAGCAACGACACCAATTTCGTAGACCCAAATTCGCCCGTGCCGACTTTCGACGCCATCGCCCCTATCGTTGAAGACATCTATACCCGACTTTTTGCTATCATACTCGGCCTAAATCCAACCTTGTTCGAGGCCGCACCTCCGAGTACTATGATCCAGGGCACGATGTTAGCACGGTCACCTAGAATAATTCTATCTCGCCCAGCTTTGATCATCACCGTCGCTCTTCTAACATTAAATATATTTGTTGTTGCGGCGTATTATATTCGGAGACCGAAGAAGATGCTAAGACAAATGCCTATAACAATTGCGAGCGTACTTGAGTTGTTCGATGATAGTGGGCTGGTGACCGAGGCACGTAACAGGGGAGGAGTGTCTGAAGAGTGGAAGATCGGGTACGGACGATTCATTGGGACGAATGGGAAGCCGAAAGTGGGGATTGAAAGAAGACCCTTTGTGGTGCCTTGGGGAGATGGATGATCGCTAACAGATGGATTGGGAGTTGTTGTTTTCGGGACCATGTCCTGAAAGGGCGTAGGATTGTTCTAGAGTGTACTCTTCCTCTACTTTCCAGTCTACGATTCATAGAATGCGTCTCAAGGTCGCGAAATATTTCTAAGATTTGCAAGGTTTTGTTTTGGTAAAGACTGTGATTCCGTTCTCTTTAAAATGAGCGTAACGACGCCAGAAACGTCAAACTTTGTACAAAAAAAATATATGCATGTGTATGAAAAAATGTACTCAAGAAAGTTGATCCCACGATTCTTGGCTGCTCGAAACCACGATCGTTTCCACTTCTACCAAGGTCCGAGGGCAAAATTACGACGGACATAACCAGTGCTGAATTTGGCGGAGCGCTTAGATGCGACCATGTATCCACCAGAGCATTTTGTTCCAGCGGCCACAGGAATCCAAGTGACGGTCTTGCTGGCGGTGCAGGTTCCGATCTGACGCCCATCGGGACTGCAGATAGATTGTCCTGATTGAGTGCAAGTGCTAGTACTTGAACCAGTAGCTGGTGCAGTAGAGCCCGTAGAAGCGCTTGAGCCTGATGAGTTAGCGGCAGCTGAAGGCGCGGAGCTGGCAGCTGGGGCGGCGACGACTGGAGCAGCGAGAGTGGGAGCGGCTGGGGCTGCAGGAGCGGCGGAGGCGCCTCCAGCAGCAGCAGATGGGGCGACGGAAGCACCACCAGCGCCGGCGGGGCCAGCTTGGCTGTCGGGAGCGCCAGCAGAGACAGCGGGCGAAGAGGCTGGAGATGCTGCGCCGGAAGCGGCACCGGAGGCACCAGACGATGAACCTGATGAGCCAGATGACGAACCCGATGATGAGCCAGCTGAAGCAGGCGTGCCAGCAGCTCCGCACTTGGGGCCGGTTGGAGGACCGAACAAGGGAGAAGGCGAGGCAGTCTCCACAGATGGTCCTGGGTCTGGGAATTGAAGGTCATGGCCTTCAGCCAATGTACAATCCGTAGTGGGAATGTTGGCTTTGAACATGTCTGGGAAGGAAGGCGCTGCGCGTTCGGACAGCTCTGGTATGCTATACTCCTCGGTCTCGTTGAATGATGTGTCTCGCTTGCTTGAGCCAGCCGTAACCTTGATGGACGCACAATTCATGTACATCTCGCGATTGCCGACCTTGTTGAACCACGTCCAGGCGAGCGTGTATTCACCAGCATCAATCCCTTGTGGAATAGTGTATTTGTACGTGTCGGCATTTGCTTGACCAGCATCATTTCCCGCGTTACCTACTTCACCCCTCGCAGGGCAGCCACTCATAATCGAGTGAATCACCATCCATTTGGATTGCGCCGTTGCTGGTGAGTCTTTGGTCAAAGAGATCTGGCAGGAACCGCCGCCATGAGTGGCTGAGCCCTTGAACTTCATCACTTGTTGAGAGCCCACAGTCATGGTGGTGACTGTCCCTCCTGTGTTGCTTGTGGCCTTGCAAGGGAAATCTGAGCCGCCTGCTTCAAGAGGGCTGTTGTTGGGGCTACCGTAAGGTGGTGGCTGGGCCAGGATCATATGAGCATCGGTGGTAGCGAAGAAGGCGATGGCCGAAGCCGAGAGAAGAGCTTTGATGGAAGGCATGATCTTGTCGTGGGTTTTGATGTCTCGTTCCTGACGAAGTAGAGATTTTGTGGTTTTGGTTTTGGTTTTACTTTTTGTCTATTGTGTGTCTTGTGAGTTGATGTTTGAGCTCGTGTGTGGGTTTTGGGATGAGGATTGAAGGAAGAGGAGAGATTGAGATATTTGTATCCGCAGGATACCAGAGGAAGAACAAACTGTGTGCTGGCATGTCAAAGAATGTAGTACAATGGTGTTTATGGTCTCAGAACATAAAGAGATCAACAATAGGCATGTCAAAACGTCACTTTTGAAGTACAATAGGAGGAACGAGGGTGGGAGGGTGCCTCCGCAACGACAAAGGTGCCTCCACAATGACAAAGGAACAACAACTGAGCGCTAGAAGGACAATATTTGACGTACCTGTTGACAATGCACAGCAATTACCCGTAATCGAGGCAAGTGGCGAGCGTGGATCGTGGTGACGGGCACTATGCTGGGTGATACGTGGCAAAGGCCCTTTCAAGATTTAGAATGACAGTAAGTCTGCGCCAGGCAGGATAATGAAAGAAAATGAGGGAATGGAAGACTAAAAAGGCACAGCCTTAGAAGAAGGAGATGGTCGTCAATCGTAGATGTTGTATGTGGTAAGAAGAGAAAATTGCAAGAAGCGAAGGTGGGCGGTAGCTTAAATATCAACACACGGGTCATCGCCACATCGTGGTGACGCCTTACACCGAGGACTTTCCAGAATATACGATACACCAGGTAACACCATGATTTCACAATTGTGTAATGATGAACTTTATTGGTGAGATGGGTGTTGAAATTACGAGACCGCCATCGCAGCCCCTAGTCCCTTCCCTTATGACCTTCGAGACAAGGATCTAGGAGTTGTTTCTATGGCTGAGAATCCTTTATAGTAATAGACGCGCTGCTGGCATCCATCGAACGGCCTGTTTGACTGCGGTATATGAAGCGTTCCGGCTGGGAATCAGTTTCCCCCTCCTAGAGGGTGTGTACCTGCATCTTCACCAAAAGGTAGCTCGTGTCCAATGGAGGATGCAAGCTAGCGAAGACGGAAACAATGCTATCATGCGCATCATTTGGTCTATGGCCTTGTGTGGAAGAACAATGTCTCTAGCATTTAGATAAATGAACAATGGGTGGGAAGATGAAAGAAGGAGGTTGAGGATTCCCAATATAGCTAGATGACAGTAGCCAATCAGAGCGCGTAACACGGTGACCTTGAAGATCGCCCTGCCAAGCATTTTCAGACCGCGTGCAGGGCCTCGTCAACTGTTGGATCCCACGTTCTTTACGAGCCTCATCCTGAAACAATTCTCATACATCAAGCCATGCCTGGACGACAACGACCTACCCATTTGGGGCGTGAGAGGTGTACAACCTGCGGTGACCAAAGGCCAATTTAATAGTGGCGCTCAGCTGCTCCGCGCCCCTTGGGACAGAAAGACCTTCTGGTTGCACGCAGCACCTCAAATAGCAAGGCCCTTTCGCACCTCCTGAAGTGGCGAACACCTGACTACTTAGACCGAGACTGATAAACCCTCTACCCTCGACGCCTGCTCGGACATCAGGGTAGAAAACCAAACTACAGACAAGATGCACGTAAGCTTGACGTCCTGGAGCCAACGGCTGTCAAGCGTGTTCCGCCTGCGGCCGCGAGGGCGAAAGGGGACATACGCGAGAATTGGAGCTTGAGGCTCGAGGCTCTTCTGCACTGTCTACCGCGACAGACTTAGGGTTGCGCGCAGCTACAGGCCGACCGTGGAGCTCAAAGTACCTCCACAATTCAGATCATCGCAGCAACTACCTGAGCTCCGAACACAACTGAAATTATCCTGCTCCATCGAGTTCATGCCCGTTGCACCTGCCTCGAAGCTGCTACTCAGCACCTCTCAAGGAGCTACTTACAATGTTCCGAACGTCTCAATCAGCTTGCCTTCTTTAACATCCCCAGCAGTCATCTTCACCTAGCATGTGTTGCTATCATCTATAGGCAGAAGCTATACTCTCTAGGCATTCACCACATCAGCAAAGCTACGCACTTTCCATGGTCGATCCCATACCGGGCGCAGGAACCCCTCGCCTTCACTATCACTTAGACTGAAACCGAGGATTCGTTCTACAATTTGACATGCCATCAACATGTCTCGCCCAGAACTTAGGCTGTCAGACCTTACGGCAGGTCAGGAATTGGGCCTCCCACTCCTCAAATCGCGCACAAGCCGATGCCTCGAAGATGATTATGGTCAGGCTAGAATGAATCTCATGCAATATTGCAATCGCCATTTCTACGAACAGCAGGAGTATTCCGGATTCCTCCTTGAGTCCACCATTCTCAGACTCCGGCTACCTCGCGACGATGCTTTCCTCGCATATAAGAGATCATAGGCCGAAGCGAGAGAGCGGAAAGCAGGCTTCGATATGGCCGTACAAAGCCTTTCCGCCATCTTCCACCCTACGCAATCGCGGATGAAAGTCTTGGCTGAGGATCTGAATGCCAGTTATACTACCTATGTCCAGCAATATTGGAGAGAGTACCTGCAAGAGTGTACCTCAGCCACATCTGTAAGCATATTTCCCTGCAACTGTATTATTTCGGGAGCCCATGATCTTAGACACAGTCTTGCTGACCTGACATCACAGGTCTGCGGAGGATACTACTGCGCCTGAGAGCGGACTCCCTCAAGCCCCGAATACTCCTTATACCTCTCTGCGAAAGCACTGAAGCCACTGCCTTGGGGATTATGTGGAAAAGTGGACACCATACTCCTTGCACTTGCCAGAAATATACGCGCGGAGAGCGAATTAGTAGAACAAATTGCGAGAGACGCCGGGAAGTCTCTTGCCGATCGTCAGCAAGATCCTATCAGGACTCTGTGGGCCGCGTGGGAAGGTAGATCGCCAGAGTTTCAAGAGGTACAGCTGCGCTCGGAGGCAGGAGGGGATAACGCCTGGGAATCTGAATGGTCACAGTGTGCACACGTGCTGATTGCAAGAGAAACTGAGGAGCCATTTGCCTAATTTCAGTTAGAGCTTACGACAGGACTCTGTTCCCTGTGTGGTACTGGAAATGCAGCCGATGCTGCCGTATTGCCTTGAAGGAGGGGATGTGGCAGATGCTGCGTGCGGGTTTGACCAATTACCGTTCGTATCTATGCAGGATGTCGAGTTTTAGTCTCTATGAGTCGCGCAATAATCCCGAAAGCATGAAACCAATCAACCTCAGACCTCTCTCATGACCGCATCGCACCCCCTAGGTCCGGGAGAAAGCTAACACTTTCTATCAATCTCGATCTTCGCCGAAGGTAGGACCCTGCTTTGTCTGGACCGTAAGACATCAAGGTGCTTTGTCATGTCATCGATGGCGCGCTAGTTCTGCCACCCTTGTGCAACCTGTTACAAAAAGTGACCAAGGAACGATTGCATCTTGCTGTAAGAGTGGGTGCATCTGAAAACATTGATGCGGATCTTGATTCAATGCCACTGCCTACGTACTGCGATGTTATACTATTTACAAGATTGTTACAAGGTTGCTCTAATGAATCTTGCAGCCGAGTTTTGATTTACATATACGCTTGAAGGCCAGACCTCATGACAAATATCGTTCGTTGAAGCCTAATGTCTAAGACGATCCAATGCACCGTCCGAGAAATTGTCAAGATTCTCTTCTTCTCGGCACGGGGCACATCTACTCGAATGAATCAATCTGATATCGAGGTATATCTAGCTAAGTATTCTCTCTGCGTCAAAACCACAAATTCGGTCAAGTCATGGAGATCCTTCAGATTTCGTTGCCCTCTACATTTTCCGTCGAGATGTTGCGTATATTTCCCTGCGACGACTGCATTCTGAATCGTGAGAATCCAATCCTAATTATAGTAAATACATGATCCGGCGAACTTTCCTAGTAGTGACAAACAACTTTCCGAGGTGAGGTTGTGGTGCAATTGCACAAGAGATAGGTCGACAACGGGTGCTGAATGAGGTTGCACCAGCGGTGTGGATGATGGCCGCACAGGGACAGTAACCCCTTTCACGAGTACGCTGGCGACACTATGCGCAATGATGACCCTGATCGCCCATGGGGCCGTTGCCGTAGCTTGAACAGTACCCCATTATTATACAAGCTGTCGTGTCGCACTCGTTTTGCACTGCAGTTTAGTGTCTTAAAATCGTTTACTTCCGTCAACAGTCGCACGATTACTTACTTCTGGGTTTGCAGAACGAAGGGACTGCCGATGAACAAGCTGCAATGACTTGCAAACGAATCACAGCTTTGGAGAGCTCAGGGGGAGTTATCGAGTTCTTAGCGTGTCAAAGAGAATGGGAGCCAAAGACAGGTGTATCAGTCGTAGTCAGAAATATCCTCGAACACTCCAGAATTGTAAATAAGATTGAGAAGGGGAGACATTATTAGGCAAAGTAATGTTTTAAAAAACAAATTTGCTTACCATGACCGCTTGGCGTATGCGCAGCCTCGTGTAGAGACTCTATTGGTAAATCTTATGCATGAGACTGAGAGCGACGAGTAATGTAATGCCGATCACTTCCTTCTCTTTGAAGGATCCTCACTTGCTACTTTGTACTTTCAGCCATCGAGTGAGTATTCTTGACCACGAAGATCATGTGAACATGTGATTCGCTCAATGATTTGGCATTCTAGGAGTAGCCATCAATGCCATCCACTATTGAAATTCTGCAGGACTTTTGTTGTTAGAGGGGGTTGCCCCTGAGCGAGAATGCTGTCTATGAATGCTGGAACAAAGGAAAAGATAGGGATAGAACTCGCTATGCTCGCCAGAACAAAGAGCAAGATACCACCACATGCATGCTTCCCTTTGCAGTCTCTGCGCAGTATCTCCTCGGACGTATTCCATATGGAAAGCATCTTCCAAAGAGTATCAGAGGCTCCGGCTTCAACTCGAAGCATATTCCTGGGTAGAGCATGGGTACCATCTGCACCCAAGCCTCTCGTTTAAACTCTCCATCACCGTCATTTCCTAGCCTCAAGCACACACACTCTAGTTCCAAGCGTGCCGCTCTCCCAAAGTCCTCTCTGTCTCGCTCGTGAATTTTCACTTGGTTCAGATCTCGCCCTCCACTTTTCCCGAAGCCTTCTTCTCCCTAGCCTCCAGCACGCCATCTCTCCAAGTCTCCACCTCCTCCAACGCCCTCTCCGGTTCCTTTTTGCGTGTAAGTAGGAACCCTTGCAACTCAGCAGGAGTGAACGTATCTGCAGGTAGACGTTCTGCGAATTCCTTTGCAATCTCTTCGATAGTAGAGGGTTTAGATGATACAACGCATTGTGAATTCGTTGGTGTATGGACTTCCTTTGGAGTGGGCGGAGGCGTCAACGCATTGCTTAGACTTGAGGTTTTGCCATGATCGACGTGGCCGTTGAGATGGGCAGTGCCATCGGGAAGTGCAGAGCCATTGGAGTGTGCATTCCCGTTCCGAGTAGGCTTCTTGACAGTCCCATTGGGAAGGTTCTCTTTGCCTTTTGCTGGTGGTGCTGGCTCTAGCTTGATCTGTTTTGTAGCCGCAATATCCGGGCCATCTGGAGAGTACATGCGTACGAATAGTTCGGAGATCTGAGATTTGGTCGCGTTGGTGAAAGCCACCTTCATGTCGATCCTGCCAGGACGAATCAAGGCCTCATCTAGTTTGTCAGGGAAATTGGTTGTCATTACCAAAACTCTGCCCTCATGTGAGGCAACGCCGTCGATAGCGTTTAGGAGACCCGAGAGGGTTATTCCTTGCTGGTCTTTGTCCCCTTTCCGGACAGATTGGAAGGCTTTGGTGATTTCGGCGCCAATCTTGGAAGCCGCATCATCGTCCTTGGGCTTCTCAACTTGATCAGCTTCTTGGCGCTTGTTCAGTCCTGCCGCATCAATGTCTTCTAGAAGGACTACACAACGCCTTGGGAGACTGGTAAACATCATGCCTAGATCTTCCTCCGTCAAGGTGGGGTCTACGAGCGAAATGCAGTAGATGTCCAGGCCGAAGACTCCAGCAAGAGCCCACCCAAGTGAAGATTTTCCTGTTCCAGGAGGTCCATGGAAGAGGTACCCTCGTCTGTACGGGATTCCCCTGTTGGCATACCACTTTGGCGTAGCTGGGTGCAAGTACTCGTTGATATCCATAAGTACGCGGTGCTTCTGGTCCTGGGCCAACACCACGGTATCGATTGGTCTCGATGGCCGTGTTGCGACCTTCATCCATACATTCCGTCCCCTACCCCGATGTTCTTTGGGACATGGTCGCCGAACAATGGTACACGACTTCTCCTTGTCCAGATAGTGGTCGCGTGCATCCTTGATCAGGTCCTTGATTGGCTGGGTTGAACGTCCGATGCATGTCAAAGTCACGTTCTCATCGTCTCGGATCATACTACCTCCCCAGCCAGAGCTCATGACATGTTTTTCCTCCCGCTTGAATTGAAAGAGCATGCCTTTGTGCCAGAACATGTGGCTGCCGAACGAAGGTTGGAAACGTGGAGGAACCTTGGCATCCCAGTTGCTGTAATTTACCAGGGTATGAGAATCGGGTTGTGCGTCAGACCTATCTCCATCTATCATATCCCAGGCATTCTCGCGACCGGTCTTGACCATTAATTTCCTGGAAGTTTTAGAGACCTTGTGGGCTGCAAGCCACTCCATGATGTGATCATGAATATCATCGTCCGAATCGATGCGGATGTAACTCATGAAATACTCCTCGAACTGCCGATATGTATGCTTCCAAGCAAGTTTCAGAGCTGTCGCCAGACCGAAGATGAGAAAGCATACCGAGACGCCGAGAGTAACATCAAAGCCAAGGACGTCCAGCAGGAACTTGGAGATTATTGAGTATCCCGGAATAAAGGCTTCCAGTATGTTCGCTGGGAGCTGGGTAATGCTGATTGTAGAATTGTCAGTGGGAAGATCCGTATGCTTTAGAGCACTAAAGGGATTATTCATAGCTAGGTTGGAGAGCCTATCCAGAGATGGGGACCTCAATTTCTTGGGAACACCAAATTACCTCCTGGGGATTCTTGGAGCTGATTTGAGACCTATCCCGTAAAGGGAGACCAGCAAGGCAAGAATCTGGAAAGGGAGCGTAGACCAAGATATGGAAGAGAATGAGATGCTCGCAGAAGGTAGAATGAGATTATTGAATGTAAAGAGAAAATTCTGGCGCTGAGAAGAACAACTCTTTATAGCATGGACTGAGTTGAATGAGTCAAGCAGCCCTGACTGCCTCAGGCGTCCAGTGAACACATCAAAGAAATATGACTGATGAAAGCTTACAACATCAGAGTGAAGGGCTGCACGAACACCGAGATCCAGCCACTGTGGGTTATGAAGGAGCCGCCACCTCTCGGGACAAGTAGCTGCGGCCTACGTCGATAGTGACGGATCTAAAGATCATTAGCTTGCCTTTCGAATAGCTTCCGCGACCTGTGCCTGTTAGCTTGAGGCGCTGTATGTTTGACGATAATAATGGCGAAAAAGCGACGAGGGTTTCTTTTGATAGGTGGATTCGTTACTCGCGCGATCGGGAGCGTTGTGTGGCTGGGGCTGTGGCGACACTCCACCCTAAAGCATAACCGCTACCCGGACCAGCTGGACTGGCAACGACTTGATCGTGTGCGAGATTACGTGACGACCATTGCCGGCCTATTCGACATCCCAGACAAAGAACATGTGAATACTGCGAGGCATACACAAACTCAAACGCTCGCCAGGTGCCTTGATACCTGATGAATGAGTCATCTATCCTATTGCTAGATAAGCGTAGTCATGGCTGGCTCGCTGCTCCCCCTGTCTGACGTCTATCTTCATCGTTCGAGCTGCCTTCACTGTTCGACTTCCGACGACTGTAACAGGAGTTGACGTGTCAGGCATCCATGGGTTCTAATGCTTCTTGACAAATATCCCAGCTGCGGCGCTCATGGTTCCCTGCATTAGCAATTTCAATTTCCTTCGGCATCCTGCACTTTCCAGCTTGCCGTCATTAGCCACTGCTTCTAGTATGCGTGTGGCAGAGCCTCATATGCACCTTCTCACTCGGGAAACCTTGCGCGTCTTCTCCAGCCAATGGCAATCAAACTACGCTACTCACGTTCCTCTGATGTACTCTACACCTCAGACTTGTGGACAATCATCTCTTTCCATATCCTCCTGTGTGCTGAGTGAGAGCAATGATAACAAGTCAGCTTTGCATGCACTGGAGAGTTGCCTTCTGTTCCGTCATTGTGTCAATCGCGACTAGTCGGGACATCACTAGAGCTCAACAACATCAATGAGCGATGCCCCACCGATATCAATCATTGGGTCGTGCAGGGTCATTGGGACAGCGAAGGGACGGACTTGGAGGCCAGATGAACCAATATGCACCAGAAGTGACCATACTGCATATTGAAAGCCACAAGCTCGATCACAATGGTCTTAAGCACAAGTTGGGACAAGTATTTCTGGCACATATGTTCATAGCGGAGATAGTCTCCATCCTTTCGAAAGAGGGTCTGTCTATTTGCGCTGGCAGTCCGCATCTGTCCAAGTTCAACACCGTTCTTGCGGGAGGCTCTCAAAGTCCTACGTCAGTCTGCGAATAAGGATCCGTCGCGATGCATGAGTTGACGGCTCACGGCGCAAGGAGCACAAAGAGAGAAGTCAATATTAGTTGTCAAGAAGATTGTGACTAGTCGTTGGGCCTTGCCTTACGATAAGGAAATAATAGTTGAAGCAACACGAAACTGCGGCATGATCAATCAGAGTGCAGTACGGTTTGGTGTTATTCAGCGGGGATTTACCTCGCTTCCAACCCCGCTCGAAGGACAGCCCTCTAGTACAATCAGGGACCAAGGGAGTTGATGAGATTGGAGGTCTACACGTTTGTGTGTCAGCCAGGTGTTTGCGCCTTCCACATTCTTCATAAGGGGGCCTATAGTTACCATTTTTGTTCGAAGGGTTCCAGGTAGCGTTTGATCCACACTGTTTTCCCAGCCTTGGGGTCCTAATCGTCGTTTAGCAGTCAGCATTTCCATATACAGAGAACTCTAGCGAGTCGCGAGAAACGATTTGGGGTATTTTGGGACCAGGATCCGGCCACTCCTGAGCCATGCCTTATGACTCTAAATACGTTATTTGAGGGGAAGAAAGGAACCGGAGAAGACGTGCCATGACTGTAGCGAAGTGCGTCAGCTCATTTACGATTGAGAATGTACTCATCCATTTCACGACATTGTCTTGAGTTGGCGATTGCGGCTCTCTGCAGAATCTTCTGGGCTTGGGCCGCGAGGAGTCGCTCCATAACTTCGTGGCTATTTTCTTGCGGTGCACACTGTCCTCAGTCATATCGTCCAAGTGGTCCATAACAGCTAGCTGGAGGTTCAGCAAGCCAGCGTGTGAATTAGCATTTGCCGAGCGAGGCGAGTTTTCCGCAGCAGCATCATATTTTGTAGCTACAACGAAGTCGGTCCATGGTCTGATTATGGCTGTGTGATGGTCCTTTTCCATAGTCAGACATAGATCGCCGTCGCTGAAGATCAGGTATGCTGCAGTCGTTGTGATGCTGGGTACATTGCGTCCAATGGAGTCGAGAGTTGGAGCCACTATGACAGAGGTCCCAGACGAAACTCGCGAAGGGAGAAGATGCTGTCTTAGCAGAAAGGAGATCGACGGACGCCAGCCAAGAAGGACCAGTAGATGATGGGAAAAGAAGCGAAAATTGGACAATCTGTTGCTGGCATCGTGATTCGGTCGAAAGTTTAATGACATGCTTAACCTTTTCTGACGCCAGTGAGAACACCCACGTAGCCCACGTATATTGTGCTGGAGGCCACCACCTCTCCACCCGGCCTTTCGACGAAGTCCAAGTGTACAATGACTTTCCTCAGCTGATTCATGCCCCAGTCCAGGGTTCTGAAGTGTAGCATCTTCGTAGCTCTTTGCAAATCATGGACCTTGGCAGCCCTCGATGTACAGTCCATGAACAAGTCAAGTAAGACGTTCAAAGCGACTAGAAGCCATAACTCGATGCCAATCGCCTCGGATATTCCTCGAAGCTCTTCCGTCTCTTCCTTGTAATATACTCGCCGAAGCAATAGGCAAGTAAGCCATGGTATTTGACTGATGGAGACGTTGGGCATGTTTTCCTGAACTATCTCGTCGAAGAGCACGGGTAGTGTCGCGGTTTGTGGTCTGAAGTCGGCTGCTACATGCCGGTAGCGTCGACTTGGTGGAAGAGAGAGATCGATGGTATATCTGGGAGGCTCGAATCCTTCGTCTCCCGCTAGGTAGCCGCCGTAGTGCTCCATCAGAACCCTACTGGAGGAATAGGAACCATGTTCTCGCCTTCGTAGACCTACCGATTCCATCGTGGCGGCTGATGCACTTCGTAAGGAATAGACCTGCAAGAATAAATCGAGCTCGAATCCTGATGCCCTGCAGCCAGAGCTAGCCAGTCTTGTTTTCACCATAAAACATGGAAAGCTAGAATTTGAAAGGTAACAGTGTCCTCGACAAGGTCTAGGCGACAGGTCTTTTTCTAGCGCAGCGCTTTGCTCGGGCCAAATTGGGATATTTGCTGTCAACCTAGCTGTGACGCTGTGAGCTGACCCGAGCTCGGAGATCTGACGCTTGTTCTCGTGAGTTGAGCCTCCCGCCGTGCCTCAGCCTGCCTGGTAGAACCATTTTCATCAATTGATTGTATTTTAAGTGGCCCAGTTGGCGTACCCGACTCCTTTCTTTGCGATGTTTGCTGTACGAGGTAAGGCGGGATCTTGGACTTTGTCTCGCAGCAAGTCTCACCGAGGTGAAATTATTGCAACAATACCATACCTTAAACAAGGCAAAAGCTTGGCGATGGACTCCAGCCGCGTAGCGCGCACTAGCTCATCGACCCTTTCACCTCATCTCTCCGGCTACTTCAATGAATATATTGTAATTGAATATATTGTAATTGAATATATAGTAACGAATGTTTCGTTGGCAGAGAAGCACCCATGGTGTCTAGAACTTTCTACGGGGACCATGAGCCCCTTGAGACTTGGCTCAGTCAGGTGCTCAGAACTTTCGTGGATAAAGAGTCGAGCAGTCTGCTCAAAGCTTTCACCAGTGGTCTATTGTGAGGCTCTACGCAATGGCGGGGAGCTTATCGACCATACTTCTATCATCCTCGGAATTCACCTATTCTAGCGAATGAAGACTGTAGTTTAGTCTGGCGTATGCGTGCTTTGAATCTTTTACCTTGAATAGTCAGGACGGCTACTCGTAAGAGCACCCCCTCGAGAAGGAGACTTTACGCAAGCTCATTGCTTTATCGGATTGCACCTGTCGTGACCTGCTCATTGGCTGTCTGGCCTATTCTTACAGTCTCATGTCCTTGCAGTACAAAAAGCGAGGCTCAACCGCTCTGATTCAGTGGTGTTGCTATTCTGGCTTGATTAAAGCTATTTTAATCAATGCCTATGGCTATCGCGGGAAGTCGCATGCTCCATGCACTGTCCTTCACTGCTGGACCCACTAGTCCAAATGCAGAACGGACATGATTGGTCAATGAAGTGGAGTGAGGTGAAAGTCCTTCGGGGCCGGGCGATGCCTAGGTGCACCTGACCTGAATGACGTTCCTTTGGGATTGTGATCCCCCTGGTATTCGATTTTCCCAAGGTACTAACTTAACCCTCTTCAATATATCTTCAGACCTGCAGGAGCTTATTGGGATCAAAGCCCCTGTTCATCCTCAATCCTTAGGATTGAATCGGCAATATGTGCTACTGGCCAGTGAGCAGAGTAGTGCTCGAAGATCCACCTAAGAATAAGAAGGAAGAAAAAAAGAAACCCGACTACATCATGGTTTCGGACCAATTTAAACTTCAGCCGATTGTGAGTCCACAACAACATTTTTTTCGCTTTGTGCACCAAATGGTCTCGCCAGTTTCAACGTCATTCTATTCTCGCTACACACAAATATTCAAGAGCCAAACTCTTCCACGGCGTCACAGCATGGACTTCAATATGAACATGAACATGGGCTACAATTACGCCGCGCCTCCTCCTAAAGCACCACCTGCCCCGCCGCCACAACTGCCACCATCAACACAACCAACTCCCGCCTCATTCAAGGGAAGCCATCATTACGTCTACAAGCCTGTTCATCACGAGCCAGCACAGCCAAATCCTTGGACCAACCCTCAACCCTACAACATGAATTTCAACATGAGTCACCAATATCATTACGACGGCGCGAAACCTCAATATTCGCAACCTGCGGCATCGAACAACCCTTGGACTAATCCTCAACCTCATTATCATCAACCTGCAGCGTCGAACAATCCATGGACCAATCCTCAACCTCACTACAAACCAGATGTAGCGTACCCGTCCAAGCACTCTTCGGCTTTTCCACTCAAGCTCGTTCGAGCGCGATCTGCATTTGATCAAGTCGCTAACATGACCTTCATAGGCTGCTCCATCCCCAATGTACTACCCTGGCCATTCATCTATCAACTTCTACTCTTCCAGGCCAACTGTAGAGCCTTCCAATGTCAACTACTACCACGGCGCGACCCGTGCTCAGGTCGACTCCCAGAACATGTCACGCGCTCAGGCTCATGGTGCTTACGGACAATATCAGATGGTCCCTCAGAATGCCAGCCCCCACAACGAATTCTGGTGCCGCGAGCTCGACGGGACATACACTCTGCGTACCATGAACACCATCATGCAGAGCCTTCAGCCTGGCGACTGGCAGCGCTCGGAGAGCGGGTATCCGTACTTCATTCGTACTAAGAACGACTGAGGTTCGCGCGCTCCCACATATCGTTTCGACAAGACATCGTATCACTGACAAGTACCAGCTCGCATCGAACCTCTCAAGCCCTGGTCTGCAAATTCAGACCCTGGTCCGATCTAGAATCTTGCGCGTTACGTTGGCAGTGATCATGACCGATCAGGCATGCTTAACGGAGTCGGAGGAGTCTTCATTGGATGCTCGGTGGTTTTCTTATGCTAGTAAAGGATGGATAGCCTGCACACGACAGAGAAGGCACAATGAAATATTGGGGGAGACCATGCCACAAGAGGCAGGCTCGGCTTGCTGGCAGTCACAACATGCACTGCAGTGGTCTTTTCAGCTCCATAGCATGCGAAATCAAATATGTCTCTTATACATTGATATCAAACCATTGCTATGTGTCCAATAAAACCTTGCGCCTTCGCTAATCTCGTCCGCCGTAGCCCTCTCTGTCCAACCAACGTCATGGCGCAGTAAAGCCCCAATACATCGATTAGAACTCACTATCGCACCTGAGTTATCCTCGATATATTTTCTACGGCTACGTGTTCATTGGGCCCTACGACTCACCCACCTTCTTCTATCGCTGTTTTCCAGGCTCTTCTCGGCCCTCCGCGCCCCAAGAAATCTGCCAATTCCACCGCTGCTACGACCTCATGATGTCAACAATAACCTACACCCAACACGCCCTCAGTCTCCCCTCTCTCGGTCGCGGCTCTCACCTCGTGACCGACCATGTCGTGTCTTCGCTACCGCAGATTAGAGATGTGAAATGCGGACTACTGCACTTGTTCCTGCAGCATACGAGTTGCGCGTTGTCTATGAATGAGAACTGGGATGATGATGTGAGGAAGGACATGAGTGATGCGTTGGATGGGATTGTGGTTGAGGATAAAGGTGCGTTTAGTTCTGGTGCTGGAGAGGGGGTGGGGTGGGAAATTCGGAGTGGGGAGAGGTATCGGGTATTGGAGATGGGTTGTGCATATGGAGTGGTGGCGAAGCTTCAATTGGAAGACTGATTGCTGATATGTATGAGGTATACAGCTGGCAAAGGTATCTATAGACATGACGCAGAAGGGAGTGATGACATGCCGGTAGGTCTCCGGCACTCCATACTATGGAGAGCGACATGGCTGACGGGATACAATGGCAGGCACACATCAAATCTTCATTGATAGGCGCGAGCGTGAGCATACCGATATCGAACGGCAAGCTTGCAACAGGGACATGGCAGGGCATATGGTTTTTGGAGTTCCGGAATGGAAAGCAAAGGAGGAAGGTGCTGGCTACCATACAGGGGGAGAAGATGTGAAAGGAGGGGAAGGGCTACGCAGATACATGAGACACGAGGCATGGGCATTGATATGAGATACGAACAATAGACATCGAATGGAAGAAGCTTTGTTATTTCTTGATCCCAACCACCACCAAATTCCGTGGACTTTGCTTGTATTCAAACACAGCCTCGACCCAGCAGACCTCGACCTCAGGCTGCTCTTTGAGATATTGCCACCTATCGACCACGATTGTTGACTCCACGACGCTGGCACTGAACGCCATCAGACTCCAGACGATGCTGAGCTCCTTCTTCTTTCCTTTGTATTTCTCTTCATATGTTTCAATCTCATCATCTGTCAAGGTTTCCATGCCTCTTTTGATGTCAGCGCCTCGCTCCTTATCTTCTGTCAGTTTGGCGATCGCACCTCGCACATAGGCTTTGAAGGATACATAGCACGATTTGCGCATGGAGCCAATGGTGAGAGCTGCACCAGCTCCTGTCCAGCCCTGCGGACTCCCACCGACCTCTTCGTTCTCTGCTGCCTCAGGCCTTCCGACAAGGCCACGATCCAGCAATATCCGCTGGAGCAGTGCTCGATAGAAATGTCTTGTGAAAAATGACTCACAGTCCATAGCAGTCCAGTTCTGAGGCGCTTGGCAGGCCATCATACGTGCAGTAATATTCATACGGATTCCCTCGCCATTCGAGTGCCTGTATTTTGCAAGTCGATCCGACATCGGAAAGCCGCGAGCGTCGCATGCAGAAGAGGTCTTGTCCAGACGCCGGTTAGGAACGCGCAGTGAGGGCAACTTGTACGTTGGCGGTCCGAGACGTTCAGTGACGAGGTTATAGCAGCATCCTACCATGGCGACGGCTTTCACGGATGGGTTGAGAATGAGAGATCGAAGCCCGTGGTGTATTAGATTGCCGCAGGAATGGAGAGAGATGACTATCAATTCGTGTTCCGAAATAATCCTGCTGCCCTCTCTAATACTTGGTTTGGGTTGGACTTTATTGACGACTTTCGACAAATCTCCACTCTCGATAAAGGTCTCGATATATTGGATGTTGGTGCTCCCACCATCCGCATTGCCAAAGGCTTTTGGTTCCTGATATTGGGCATCTCCATTGCTTCCCGAGTAATCATCAGTGGTCGACGTGCCATTCAATATTCTGGGGTTCAAACGACTTGGTCGAGGGTCCATTCGATACTGCTTCTTGTTGCGCATAATTTTCTCTTTATCCGCTAATCCAGCCGTGACGTCCATGCTTTTAGCGCCAGTGATGTTGAGTTGCTTGCTCTCCAAGGCGATAACCCTTTTATTGTACGGCGGACTTGCCAGTGCTCGTCCAAGGTAGTTTTGACCTGATCCAAAGTCAACTAAATGGGTAATCTTGTGACTGTGGGAGGCATCAATGTCTTCTACAAGATCATGAATATACTGGGCGAAGTTTTGCACTTCGTGGACTTTCTTGGGCTTCATTCCCACCGCAACATGCCTGGGTAGAGGATTCTGCCGTGAAACGGGACCATCAGGTTTTCCATTCACAGTCCTATTGTGAGACTTGAAGTCTTGGTTTAGAGCATGCTTGCGAATAATCTGAATGTAGTCTAACAAGCTTGAGGGAGGACATGGTTCGTTCTCCCAGTCGAACACGGTAGAATCTTTTACTGCAAGCGTAGAATCATCACTCGACGCTCTTAGAGACTCGATGACAACGGCATCTTCCCTCATAAGCAAATCAAGAATAAGGGACACATCATGCAATAGGAACCATTCCCTCCATTTCAAAGGTAAGATCGAACTGTAGAAATCGGGCTCTTTTGTCAAGAAGTCCAAGACATGGACACCTCCACATAGTGTTTGAAACAGTTCTGAAGACGTAGTAAACGAAAGTAGCGATTCCACATAGTCCTCCGGATTGATGAATTGGCTGCTCAATGGCAGCGGGTGCGCTGCTGACATGGGATCAGATGTAGCTGAGGCCACAGCAGCTGGTCAGGCTCATACAGAGAAACGGATTCAGTTCTTCGTCCATCGGCAAAATTTTGTGGAATTGTTGGAGGTGAGGAACGGAGACCTTTTTCGTGGCAACTCTTCGCTTGGCTCCAGCCCTACGTTGAATTGGGTCGCGTGGGCTCTTAAGCAAAAGAAAATGTCACGCTATCTATGAGGTTTATGACAGCGTGTCAAGAGTATGATGATGGAGGAATAGATCGGCTTTGAAAGATCGGTATCTATAAGACGAAGACGCCTCTCCTCCAAATGCCTCACGACTATATGTGTAACACCAGCAGCCGACACCCAGACAGTGCTATGGTCCTGCAACAATTCCCAGATAGTATACCTGAAGTCAACAAGCAGACTAACATCCATGCTCAAAATGGTCGAATATGCCAAAAGCCCATAACATATCCCTTGCGTGCTCATAGATTTCGCCTAAATTCCTCAGGACTCCTAGGCTCGTGGGAAAGCCCTAGTATAAGGTTCTCATCCTACTTGTTGGGGTTATCCCATACCCAGCAGTCGAAGATATAGTTGATGGCGGTATTTGTCGCTTGGAATATTCCGGACTCGATTTGACGTTGATCCTCGAACGCGGCAATCCCAGTTTTTCCTGCGTATGTGTACGTGAAGCCTCCCCCACCTGAGCTGCCTGGTGTACACACTAAAGAATGCGGGTTAGCATTGCCTCATCATAACGAGAACCGAGTAGCGTCATGTGTATTGAGATCAATCTTAGCGCGGGAACATGGTTCGTCTGTCGAATCATGTCTCGTGATTACAGACATTGTATGAGTTAGGGAAGGATAACACGAAAAGGTGCCTCACTATTGGTTATAACTCCGTATCTCATTAGACCGCTCTCTAGGTAGAAAGGAGGTTGGTTACTATCATCAGACGGCCAACAGATACCCGGAGTTGTGAACACAGCTGGAAATGTAGTGTTGAGCGTCGCGAGGTGCTCGCCGCTGCTATCGCCTTTGTAGACTGTCGACGACATGATCATGCTTCCCTCCTCGCCGTTTACGCTGCTTGAGATGCTGCATACCTCCAGGGTAGCTCCATCAACGTCTGTGCCGACTGCATCGCGGGCGGCGATGAACGAGGGTAGAGCCTGGAGAGCGGGGAGACTGGTGAGAAGGGTGAAGATGGTAGTGAGATGAACGGAGCGCATGGTGGGTAGTAATCAGGCGATCGTTTGAAAACGGTTTCTTTTCGAGAGAGCAAAAGCACGACCACCGTAGAGATTAGGGACTGGTGAATTGACTGCTCAAAGGACTTTGAGAAGTCAAGATGAAGGAATCAAAGCATCAAAAACATTCGAAGAACACCCATTAATGTAAGCCCAACAAGAGGGCGCAGCCCCCGTCATTGCCATCGTCTAGCTAAATTAAGGCCATATCAATATCGACGAGTCTTGCGTACTAGGAGTATTGTAGGGTCAGTAGAGCCTCCAAATTGTTTCACCATGGGAACAACAAGGTTGGAAGCCTGTCATTGGCCAATCCGTGCTGACTGTGTCGTTTCGGCCGGCGTGACACTGATCTTGTTACCTCGCCGAGAAAGAACCGCCATGCAGAAATGCAAATTTATATCGTTCCCTTGGAGAATCCATGTTGAGTGTCCTAGGCCTGGGGAAGGGTAGGAGGATCACGAGGATGAGCGGCGACAAAAAGCGCTGGCTGAGTACTTTTCGCTTAGTTTGGCGCTAGTTGGAATATGGTTAGCGATCTCCACAGCATCGCTTAACCTCGAACTTCCAACCCACAGCAAACGCAACGAACGAAGTCGACAACCAACAGCAAAGATGGCGACTCGTCCCACGGTCACCATTGCCTCGCATGATGGCACTCCCAGTGGGTCAACACACCCTCTGCCTGCGGTGTTCAAAGCCCCAATCCGCCCAGACATTGTCCAGTAAGGCGCCCTCAGCAACTTTCCACTCTGGCATTGGCAAAAGCTCATATGAATCAGGACAGTGCACGCTGGTATGGCAAAGAACAAGAGACAGCCATATGCTGTGAGCGAAAAAGCTGGACACCAAACCTCTGCTGAGTCTTGGGGAACTGGTGCGTCAATATTCTACATCTACATTGATATAGGCTAGGATGGGCAATAGGCTGATCATGGACGTCTCCAGGCCGCGCTGTGGCTCGTATCCCTCGTGTCTCTGGTGGAGGTACACACCGTGCTGGTCAAGCTGCGTTCGGAAACATGTGCAGGTCAGGTCGTATGTTCGCGCCTACAAAGGTCTGGAGGAAATGGCACCAGAAGATCAATCTGGGACAGAAGTATGTTGTGGAATTGCATGGGTCATCGTTCTTAATGCTGACCGTTGACTAGACGGTTCGCCACCACCTCTGCTCTTGCAGCATCCTCCGTCCCAGCCCTCCTCCTAGCTCGCGGTCACAAGATCTCCACCGTCCCTGAAGTTCCTCTCGTGGTCTCCTCGAAAGCGTTTGACGGCGGTGCCATCATCAAGACATCAGCAGCAGTCAAGCTTCTCGAAGCTGTCGGTGCCGGCCCAGACGTTAGCAAAGTCTACGCATCACGCAAGCTGCGTGCAGGAAAGGGAAAGCTCCGAGGTCGTCGTCACCGCCAACGTCGTGGCCCTCTGATTGTCTACAACCCAGAAACAGATGGCAAGGAGCTCGTTCGTGCATTCCGTAACATCCCCGGTGTCGAAACCTCATCCGTCTTCGCCCTCAATCTCCTACAACTCGCGCCTGGTGGACATCTTGGCCGCTTCATCGTCTGGACCTCGTCAGCTTTCGAGGCGCTTGACGAAATTTACGGCTCTACAACTACCCCATCCCTGCTCAAGAAAGACTTCCTCCTCCCATCGAATGTCGTTCACAACGCCGACATCAGCCGCCTGATCAACTCCTCCGAAGTACAAGCTGTTGTGCGTCCAGCAAAGGGAGAAGCCAAGACGAAGCGTGCTAGTGTGCAAAAGAAGAATCCGCTCAAGAATAAGCAGGTTCTGTTACGGATGAACCCATACGCAAAGGCGTTTAGCGAGCAGAAGATGGGGCAGACGAAGCTGGACGAGGGGAAGCCTAAGAGAGCTGCGGAGTCATTTGCGAAGGTCTTGCATGATGGTTGAGCGATATGATGTGTTGAAAGGTCTAAGGATCTGTAGCTGCGTGCGATTTGTCACGTCAGCAAGTAGTTCGCTGCAGCAGATACTTTCAAGGCAATCCAGTGAAGCTATTCGAAACTTGTACAGTGAGCCAAATGTTCGGGCTTTTGAGACTAAGGTGCAACATGCACTGATTCCATATCTGGTAACGATCTGCCGTTCAATCATTGACAAATCATTCCTTCGGTTGCTTCTCTGTTGCTTCCGCCTGCCAATGACGAACCCTTGGAAAAAGCATAGGTAAGGTTCATAGAACAAGGAGCCAAACTATTGTACGAATACATCTCATCTATTCCCGACACCTCAAAGATGCCTACAGCCGTTGTTACAGGAGCCAATTCGGGTATTGGACATAAATTTGCAGAAATACATTCAAAGAGGTAAGGATAAACGCACGTTCTCGCCCAGAAAATGTCTGAGATACATGCAGGGCTATGCAGCTCATGCCCTTGATGTGACTGTCGGAGAGCAAAAGAAGAAGCTTGAATGCAAGATCTACCAATGTGATCTGAGCTCAGACAGCTCGATCAAGTCCTTCTCCGAGCACTTCAAAGACAACCCATTGGACCTTCTCCTCAAAATCGCTAGTTCCTGCCCGCTCCAAAATCCAGAATTTCCCCATTCCTTACCGCGAGTACTGACGCTGCTCTTTTCAAAGGTATTATGACTGAACATGATTCCGACTCCCTCACAACAACCACCCACCACACTCTCTCCAATACCTTCGCCGTAAACACCTTGGCCCCCCTTCTTCTGAACGAATGCCTCCTCCCCTCCCTCCTCCTCTCCCCTTACCCCTATATCGGTCTCATGTCCTCCCGAGTTGGCTCCTTCTCAGACAACAGCTCGGGCGGCTCATACGCCTATCGCACCTCAAAAGCTGCCCTCAATAGCATCGGGAAGAGTATGGCCATGGATTTGAAAGAGAAGGAAGTGGTGGTGGTGTTGATGCATTGGTATGTTAAGACGGGACTGGATACGAGTGGAAAGACGCATGCGACGAAGGAGGCTGTGGAGCCGGAGGAGGCAGCGGAGAAGCTTTGGAAGGTGTTGATGAGTAAGAGTATTCAGGACACAGGCACATTCTGGCATAGGAAGGGGATGGAATTGGCCTGGTAAGAGACAGCATATAGCGGGAGGGTTGGGAGAAAGCGTGGCGCGAGTAAGGGGTCATTGGATTCTCTGGTATATTTTGAACAAATGGTGCCTGTATAGGATGGCAAGTAAGAGGCCCCTAGAAACCATTGGAGTCAGCAAGACATGCCATAGATTCTCGATCGAGAGTACTTGATAGTCTTCAAGTTTGCCATGTTCCTTGTCAGTGGCGTTCCACGCAGGGTCCACAAAGCGCATTAATGGGACGCAACACCGCGCACTTGAAAATTGCATTGTGCTTAGTAACACAATGATCGTAGATGTCAAACCAGACTTTGCCGTGCTTGCCAATGATGCTTGGCATACGAGGAGATAAGATAAGATCTCGGGTTTAGCGTGTGCAGAAAGCTGTAGAATCCTTGGCACTTTTTTTTTGCGATCCCTTATACATACAAAAATAACTCTACGAACAACGCTTCTAATATATTAACCGTATATGAATATAAAATTCTACTTAAGGCGATTCGAACGCCGTAGGAATGAATTTAATCGACTTAGTAGTATAGGATCTATTAGGGTTTGAAGTTATGGCCAAAATCTTAGAAAGAGGCGTAGAGATTAGGCTTTTCACGCTGATTACTTAGCTCCCATCCCTCCTGAAGCCCTAAAGTACCGTCCCCACTAAGTCTACTATTAATATTTAAAGTCTTATAATACAACGACTATCTATCTGGACTAATTTATTCCTACGGCGTTCGAATCGTCTTGAGTAGAGCTATATATTCATATACGGTTGATATATTAGAAGAAGCATCATTCGTAGAGTTAGGTTTGCATGTAGCGCCAAGAAAAAAAAAGGTGCCAAGCATTCTTCCGCTTTCTGCACACGCCAAATTTGAGCAGTCAATTTTCGGTCAACTGGTGAGGAAATGCACAATTTTTCATTGGTGTGTTGGCAACATGATTGAAAGGAAGCTCGCTGACCGCATTACCCGGGCTGTGGGCAAGTTAAAAGCATTTCAGGCGATTGGTTTGTGATATTCGAGCTTTCCGAGCCTGAATTCCAAAAGAATTGAAGACGGATCTTCAAAGGATTCCGAATCGGACAAATATGGCTCAATATCTGACTTGTCTTGGATGCATTGCTTTGTCCGAGGTCAGAAGGAAGACTCTTGTGGAAAAACTTGGTGTAGATGATATCCAAGCCAGATACGTTCACTATGTGGCATTGCACGGAGCAAAGAACGGACAGAGTACTTCAAACTATAGCCAGGAAGTATTGGACCAGCTTCTAGCATATGGCGATCAGTACATTGAGGATCAAGCTGCAGATGAAGACGACAAGACTGTGCTTTTCGTGACACCGCGGCAAGGGACTATTTCCCCATGGAGCAGCAAAGCAACCAACGTTGCACAAGTATGTGGCTTCGGGGACGTGATTAGGCGCATAGAACGGGGTACCATTGTCACGATCACCTCTAGCAAAGAATACGATACTGGAAAAGCGTCTAGCCTGCTGCACGACCAGATGACAGAGACAATGAGAGCGTATGTCCCGGATCTGGAGTCTATGTTCGCGCAAAGTACTCCAGCACCAGCACAGATCATCCACATACATGACCCAGATAAGGATCCTCGGCAGGCTCTTCAAGAGGCCAACAAATCCCTCGGTTTGGCGCTCGATGATTCAGAGATTGAATACCTGATCGATGCATATAAGCAAGATGGTGGGCTAGCAAGGTCGCCCTTTGATACTGAACTTTTCATGTTTGCACAGGTCAACTCAGAGCGTAAGGCACCTTTACAAGTCTTGATTTCGTACTTGATCATCGTCTGAATGTTACTCTGTCAGGTTGGTGAGTTGGTGCTGATTCTAGAACTTTTCAGACTGTCGCCATAAGCAATTCAATGCATCGTGGACAATCGATGGAGTCAAGAAAGCACATAGTCTTTTCCAAATGATCCGTAACACACATGAGAAAAGCCCGGGTAATGTTGTCAGTGCTTACAGCGACAATGCAGCGGTCTTGCAAGGTGTGGAGGGAAGCTTCTATGCCCCATCCCATGTGTCAAAAGAATGGACACAGACCAAGGAGACTGTGCACTACCTAGCTAAGGTGGAGACTCACAATCATCCGACGGCAGTGTCTCCTTTTTCAGGCGCAGCTACAGGTTCCGGTGGCGAAATTCGCGATGAAGGTGCTGTAGGACGTGGTTCAAAGCCCAAAGCTGGCCTCTGCGGCTTCAGTGTCTCCGATCTTAGGATTCCAGGATTTGAACAGCCCTGGGAGCGAAACGATGGTAAGCCAACGCACATTGCTAGCGCTCTAGACATCATGCTAGAGGCCCCTATTGGTAGCGCTGCCTTCAACAATGAGTTTGGGAGACCTTCTATCACGGGATACTTCAGGACGCTTTTGTTGGAAGTGCCGGTTGACGATGATAGAACGGAGATCAGAGGTTATCACAAACCTATAATGATCGCTGGTGGTGTTGGAACCGTAAGACCGCAGCACGCGCTCAAAGACCCAAAAATCGTAGAAGCGGACTCTCATGTAATTATTCTAGGAGGACCAGCTATGCTCATCGGTCTCGGTGGTGGAGCAGCTTCAAGTTTGACATCTGCTGAAGGTTCTGCCCACCTGGACTTCGCTTCTGTCCAAAGAGGAAATGCGGAAGTTCAGAGACGGGCACAGGAAATCATCGATGCGTGCAGGGTTATGGGATCCGAGAACCCCATCAAGTTCATACATGACGTTGGAGCTGGTGGTCTCTCAAATGCTCTGCCGGAGATAGTGCACGATGCTGGTCTTGGTGCAACCTTCGAGCTGCGTGAGATCAGCAATGCTGACCGCAGTCTTTCGCCGATGCAGATCTGGTGTTGCGAAGCACAGGAGAGATACGTCTTACTGATCGCACAAGACGGACTCAACAAGTTCAGATCAATAGCTGATCGGGAACGATGCGGCTATTCCGTTGTCGGAAAAGCACACAAAGAACAACACCTTATTCTAATGGATCGTGAGTCAAAGAATTATCCAAAGCCAATCGATCTACCGATGTCAGTCCTGTTTGGAAAGCCGCCTAAGATGTCAAGGGTCGTGGAGTCGAGAAAGCTTCCTCTCCTACCCTTCGATAGCAGCCTAACTTCTTACCTCCCGAAAGCGTCTCAAGAAGGCTTACTAGTAGAAGCAGTAAACAGGGTACTGGTACTTCCAGCTGTTGGGTCCAAGTCATTCCTCATCACGATTGGTGATCGAACAGTCGGTGGTTTGACGGCGAGAGATCAGATGTGCGGCCCTTGGCAAGTTCCGGTCGCTGACTGTGGGGTGACCGCGACGTCGCTCACTATTGGAATTAAGACAGGCGAAGCCATGGCGATGGGTGAGAAGCCTACGCTGGCACTCATATCACCTGAGGCATCAGCGAGAATGGCAGTCGCAGAATCTTTGATGAACATCGCGGCAGCGTATCTGCTGGGTGGCCTCGGACGAATACGGCTCTCAGCAAATTGGATGTCAGCAGCATCTCATCCGGGAGAGGGGGCTGCATTGTATGCTGCCGTTGAAGCTATCGGTATGGAGCTCTGCCCGAAGCTTGGAATCAGTATCCCTGTTGGGAAAGATAGTATGAGCATGAAAATGAGCTGGACGGATCCTGAGACTGGGGGTTCCAAGGCTGTCACTGCACCATTGTCTCTGATCATTACGGCATTCGCACCCGTAGCCGACATACGACAGACTTGGACGCCTACGCTTCGTCGTCCCGAGGAAGTTGGTGAGACTGTACTACTTATGGTTGATCTTGCGGAGGGAAAGAAAGCAATGGGTGGTTCCGCTCTTGCTCAGGTGTTCGGGCTTGTTGGTAATGAATCGCCTGATCTGCGTCACGTACAGCTGCTTTCAGACTACTTCGATGCTATCGAGCAATTACATGAATCAGGCATCGTCATCGCCTATCACGATAGGTCTGAAGGCGGCCTTTTCACCACCCTGGTTGAGATGTCTTTTGCAGGTAGATGTGGGCTGCAATTGATGTTGGATGATCTGTGTCACAAAATGGAAACATCTGATATAATCGAGACTCTGTTCAACGAAGAGCTCGGGGCAGTGTTCCAAGTAAGGAAGGAGGACGAGATCAACTTCCACCGTTGTTTTGCAACATGCGGGCCTCCTGACGGTCTCATCAAGAAAATTGGTCGTGTGCCCCCTGCCTCGAGACAAGAGGTCACCATCTATCATGGCCCAGAACTGATCTACAGAGCCAGCCGAAGCGACCTTCAGCAACGCTGGTCATCAACATCGCACCAGATGCAGCGTCTGCGTGACAATGCTCTGTGCGCAGATACTGAGCAGGATTTGATCACCGATTCGGCAAATCCTGGGCTTTCGTACAATCTGACATATGACCCAGCAAAGAGTATCCTACCATACAAGGCATCGATATCCTCACGATTACTCTCAAGGCCTCGAGTCGCCATATTGAGGGAGCAGGGGGTCAATGGCCAAGCAGAGATGGCGTTCGCGTTTGATATTTCTGGCTTCACTGCGGTAGACGTACATATGTAAGTTTTGAGCTTGATATACGCCTCAGATCTGCCTTGTGACTCTGGAAATGTTCTCGAATGGCAACGCTGACCAAGTCGTGATACTAGGACCGATATCCTCTCTGGCCGCATCTCACTGTCTTCATTTAAAGGCATCGCAGCCTGTGGTGGTTTCAGCTATGGTGATGTTCTCGGCGCTGGTCAAGGCTGGGCTAAATCAGTTCTCCTGCATCCACAGACAAGAGCCCAGTTCGCCGAATTCTTTACCCGCGCGGATACCTTCACCCTAGGCATCTGTAACGGTTGCCAGTTTCTTAGTCGCTTGAAGGAGATCATTCCAGGTGCGCAAAACTGGCCAAGTTTCGAGCGAAACATAAGCGAACAATACGAAGCGCGTGTATGCATGGTGGAGGTGCTCGATGACCCTCAAGCGCCTTCAGTCTTTTTGCATGAGATGGTTGGGACTACGATGCCCATAGCCACAGGTACGTGGTTACACATCCTTCTTCTTGTTAATCAACACACCTTAATGAAGAGCTGACGTGATGTTTTGATTAGCTCATGGCGAAGGTCGAGCTCACTTCGACGCACCGTCACAGACGGCAGCAGCAGAGCAGCTACTTAAAGACCAACAAATCTCAGTACGCTATATAGATAATTATTTGCAGCACACGGAACAGTATCCTGCCAATCCCAACGGCTCACCTCTTGGTTCGTACAATTGCGAGCTATGCCCAACTAAGGCCTAAATATAGAAGCAATGCTAACTATAGAATTTCCGAGCAGGTATCGCAGGTGTCAGGAATTCAAACGGGAAGGTGTTGGCGATCATGCCACATCTTGAGAGGACAATACTTTCTGGGGTTGGCAGCTGGTATCCTGATGGTAAGGGTGAGGGATGGGGCCTGACAGGGCCCTGGTCGCGTATCTTTCAGAGCGCAAGGAGATGGGTGGGATGATCGCTTCGATGTGGGGAGGGTGTATAAATACATCCAGCACAAATGTCTAAGCTTTAACAAAATGCTGCATCATGAAGGTTGATGGCAAGGGATGGTGGGCCCTAAACCGTGCATGTGCTCTTTTTCTTCGACATAGCTTTAACGAGAACGGAAAATGATGGGTATCATGCCGCAATGCTGCGTTACCGCTAATGAAAGCAACAAAACAGCACCATACGCCCGGTTACATGAGCTCGTGATGATGTGATATCTTGAACAGTCGATCGTGGTTCGTGCTCTGTCTTAGGATACATGATCGCGGCTTCTCGTCCTTTCCTAAGATGCAGGAGCCAGGTTTGTTCGATTTGAGTGGTACAAAGATAAGCTAGACTTTAATACACTACACATGCTCGAGCCTGCTTTTGCATTTGGAAGGATTCCAAGAAATCTAGCGAAACGGGTTGACCAGAACGAACGTCCTTGGAACGTGCGCGAAGAGTCAAGAAGACAGAAATCCGACCCAATTCGCACTCAGCCAGGCATAGGGTGGGCGCGCGAGAAGGTCCGGCGTATGGATAGTGCCACTGTCAACCGCGCAGGCACGCAGCTAGGGGTGGTTTCTCCTGCACATGGATCCAGTTCCTAACGGGTCAAGCACGCTTACTCGTACCCATCAGCCTTGCAGAGATAATCACCAGCGGCATCACACATCACGGGTCGGCCATGCATATTGTGGATGAAATGAGAATCTGCATTGAGATGATAAGATATTACGGTTCGCTTCTATCTGACCACTCGCACTCATTACAGCAATGCAGGTCCCACGAAGCTGTCAGAAAGTACCACCCAACGTAGCAAACGTGTCTGTGGCTGGAGGCGCCGACATTTCATGGCTAGACCTGTTTATCACGCATGTAAGCTGATTCTGCACTTAGATCACGAATCACTCGGCTATTTTTTATCTGACTAGTCACGCTCATTCTAGCAATACTCGTCGACGGTGGCTTACAGAAAGACCAATTGGCACCAAAAATCTCCGTCGTAAGCTGCGTCGGTCAAGAATACTGTAGAAAATATGCCTGGAGCTACAGGAGTACGACCCACATGTTGCTCCAGAATTTCGATGTTTTCCATCCAGAAGTCGGTCTGGTATTGGTGCTGTTAATGCTGAGGCCCTTCTTTATAGATGTCTCTTCTGCGGTCATCCATTTCTCAAAGTCCCCAAATAAATAACAGAAAAAACCCGAGTTTTAGACGCATCTCTTGGGCATAGCCCAAATCAACGCCTATCAGGATCATAAAGTCAGTTGCACCTGCCAGTCTGTTCCTATGGAGATCACTGATCATATCTACAGCGACTGGTCAGACCTTCACGAGGCGCTGTGCAAAGGCGATAATAATTCGGATGCCGATTTGAAGGATGAAAAAGGTCGAACGCCAATCCATATCGCCGCAAGCCATGGGAAGGAAAAGATTGTGGAATTGCTCCTGGGCAAGGTCAAGGATGGGAGAGAATGCGAACGACAAGAATAAAAAGACTGCATTGCACTTAGCTGCCAGTCTTGGAAAGAAGAAGGCTGTCGAGGAGTTGTTAAAGAAGGGCGCCAATGCCGATGCAGAAGACAAGGACAACCGGACCCTTCATCTAGCGGTCATGGGAGACGGTAAAGAGGTCGGCGGGTTGTGGAGCCGCTATTGGCCAAGATGAAGAATAACATCGCAAAGGACAGCCGCGGGCAGACAGCTTTGCATGTTGCCGCAGCCCCAGGGAAAGAGGAGGCACTTGAAAAGCTGCTGGCTAACCGTGATGTCAAAGCTGCCATTGACGGTCCTGACAACAAGAAGTGGACGCCACCTCAATATGGCGCAAACCAAAAACGCAAACGAGCATCAGAGATCCCAAAGAGCCAAGGAGCGGATACCGCAGCAAAGCACAACTGAGAGGATACCATTTTCCTCTTTGCTGCCGAAGAGTGGACTCCCGAAGCTGTGCAGTTACTCCTCAGTCTTAAGCCTAATACGGAAGCACGAGACAAGCATAAGTCCACGCCTCTATGCATTGCGGCTCACAAAAATCGACCCGGTATAGCAGAGATCCTAGTGAGGGGCGGAGCCGATAGCGACGCGATCAACGAAAGAGACTCTGATCGGACACACTTCCACATGGCAGCCGAAGAAGGTGATAGCGTAGCTGCGGCCATTCTCATCAAAGTCTGCGCGAACAAGGAAGCCGAGGACAGGGACTTGCTCAGACCTCTCCACGTAGCTGCGAGCAACGGCAAGAATCTCTGTTGTGGAGCTTTTGGTGACTAATTCAGCGCTGAAGGACGAAAAGGACGTGAAGGGATGGTCTCCGTTCTCTCACGCTGTGATGAATGCCCATAAGGGTGTTGTGAGGTACTTGGCAGATCACCAAGCAGACAAGGAGGTCAAGGACGAAAAAGGCCAAACGCTTTTCCGCCGCGTAGTTAAGGACGCTACAAAAGTAGCTTTGGAGGTGCTTATCGATCTCAATGTGGAAAAAGTGGTGGTGAACAACGAGCGCCAAACACCTCTTCACATTGCCGCTGCAAATGGGAAAGATGAAATTGTGGACTTGCTTGTAAGGAAAGGTGCACTGAAGACAGCAGTGGCCGCTCGGAATTGGACCCCACTTTCTCTCGCCCTGGTTACGACAAAGCTGGATCTGCAAAGACTCTGCATTCAAAGGGCGCAAGCGCAGACACTCTGTTTACCTTCCTTGAAACAGCTACTAAGAATTGGACTCTTGAATCTGTGAAGCTGTTGCTCGAAATAGGGGCCGATACGGGCAGGAGAGATCGACAAGGGCGAACGCCCCTCCATCTGACAGCCCAGACAGGTCTTGAAAACGTTGTCAAAGCATTGATCGAGGCTGGAGATGGTAGCGACGCAAGATATAGCAGAGGATTGACAGTACTCCATAGGGCGGCTGAGGAAGACGACACGACCAGTACACAATTGCTTCTCGACGTGAAAGCGAACAAGAAGCAATCGATAACAAATCGCAGACTCCCTTACACGTGGCTGTGATCAACAAGAACCCAACGATAGTCGAAGCACTGCTCGAGGCGGGAACGAATGTCAACGCCATAGACAACAAAAGTCAGACCGCCCTACCCGTCGCTGCAACAATAGGGCATGACGCTCTCGACATTTCGAAGCTTCTGTTTGCTAAGCCGAAAGTGGATATGAACGTGCAGGACAGCAACATACAAACACCTCTACATTGTTCTGCTTGCAGTGAGAATGACGGCAATGGGACCGTGAAGGCCTTGTTTGAAAAGAACGCGGATGTCGAGAAGCTTGACATCAACCAAAGAGCTCCCTGCATACAGCTGCACACAATTGCAAAGCTGAGATTTTGGCAGTTTTGTTAGAGGGGAATTGTGGGACCGGATACGAGGAAAGAAGATCACAGATTGAGACCGAAGATGGCTCGGAGGGCACAGGGCTACATCTTGCAGCCCAGCTGGGACAGTACGATGTCGCCAAGCTCCTTCTTAAAAATGGCGCAGTCAGAGACCCAGTCGACGAGAATGGGCAGACACCGCTGCATCGAGCTGCGAGCAATGGGCACGACGAGGTTGTGGAGCTACTATTGGAGGAGAACGAGGGGGGGTAGATACACTTCGCTCTATTGCGCCCTGGCAAATGGGAAAAGCGCGCCGCGCAACTACTGGAGAAGCAGCCGGAAGTCTCAGAAAAAGTTCTCGACCGGATCGCTGACCTCTAAATTGCTGAATCTGAATGCTCTTGTGGGGCAACAAGCAAGTGGAGGATGCAAGGAAGCTATTAGCATGTTTATCAATCTCGGAACAAATATGGATACTCCGGTTGGCTTCATAGCGGATCACTATTGCTGGACTCTTCTTCATATCGCAGTCCGTTGGAAACATCCAGGGGTTCCACAGCTGTTGCTCGAAAAGGGAGCGAATCGATATGCAAGAGACTCTGATGGGGAATTCCCTAAGATTGTTGCCGAGAAGCTCAATGATTCACAACTCAAAGCGTGCTTTGCTATCACAAAATCGTGTATTCTTGAGAACTGATGTCGCTTGGTCTTGGTGGAGCGAGCAGTGTGACCAAGTAATTGACTTTGTAGTGTCATTTGTGCGTGCGCTAGAGACAATGCTATCAGATGTGTAACTTCGTTTCGGGAATGTTCAAACGGCAATATAAAAGTCTCAGGATTTCTAGATATTTGAGCATTTAGGAGTGCACCAGTAGAAAAGCAGGGTGATATAGAACCACCGGCCAACTAGCTCACTCGCTACAGCGATAGGTCCCTCGCGAGCAGGCTTCAATGTTTCTATGTTGCCAAAAGAAGCTCACTAGGAGCGCCATTGTTTCGAGACTATGATATAGCAACAAATCTCGAGTTTCTGCGAGGGCAAAGATGAGACTAATTTGTACACGCTAGTCACCTGGCTCCTAGCCGCGCTTGGTCTAGGCGCCACTAACTCCAAGGAGCCATGCGACCTTTGATCTTCTTCGTCCTACCTTCAACAGAAAGTCATCGCGGGTTCCCGTCAACGTTACAATTCTGCGGCGTGGACGTACAGCTGATCAGAACTGTGGCGCGGATGATATTCCCTAATGCCAACAATTGGGGGCAAGAGCGAGATCCTTGCAATGTGCGCAGCGACCTCACTTTGTGTGCTTCTGCCTGATCAAGCTGCTCCACAGTCTATTATTGTCTGACCATGTTTTCATTTTCTCAAGTGAAAACTTGAGCTGGAGCAATAATCTCTTGCAGTCGAGGATTCCCGGGATGTTAACATAATTTTCTGAAGATGTTGTTTCTATACATTTCCTTCCTTGTAGCAATCTTCACATTTCAACGTGTTTCTAGGCTCGGCTTCTTCTTGTTCGTTGTGTCAATCAAGTCCCACCCTGCGGGTCCTATCGCCTGGACGGCACATTCTCGCCTCCCCCGGGAGAATAGCTCGGACGAAGATGCACGGTACCATCCCCGAATATACGTAACTCCGGTAATGGTACAACCATTGTACATGGATGGTTGGAAAAAGAAGGGATATACATACCCAAGCAGTGCTCCGGTGTGGAGCTGGATTACCTCGACCTCGCTAGTTTCCCCGAGTCCTCAATGCCTGGAAATGGCAATGAAGAGGACGCAGCTTGCCATCGTATGGGAATGATTGGTGCAAAGTTATGGCCGAGTGAAGAAGACTCCTACAAGCCCTTACCACGAAGAATACGAAAGGGTAAAATCGGAGAGCAGCAGCTTTGGCTTGGATGGTTGAAGCGTGGGGGAGTGTGGGCCTTGTCGATTGATTCCGAGATCGGTGTAGTTCGGGGTATTGGGATGATACATAACCCATTTAATATGGAAAAAAGATGCCTTGTCCTTGAATGAATGGGAGGAATCTTCTACAAGGACCCGAACGATTGCCAGGACACCAAGGATCCGGTGCCATAATACAGCTTTCTCCACATGGACGAGCACAGATCTCTGGCTAAGCCTAGCGACAGGCAACAAGAACCGTGCCCTTGACCGCCATGCCAATTGCCTGTGCGGCAGCTCTATCTCGTCGTATCAAATGATCTAATAGTTGCCGGACACATTTTGAAAACTTTACTCTAGACAGGCATCTTCTCCCGGTGGCCTTTGGCAAACGCTTGTGATCGGAGACTTCCCGAACTTTACAGAAACCATGTGTTAGCAATACTCAGACAATGAATCCATGCGTTGCAATTTGGGGACAATCCGAGCCAACTAAGACCGATTAAGAACGCCAAGATTGAGGCTCTGCGTGTTCTTGACCCGAGGTTGCATAAGGTTCACTCAATCGACTTCTACGTTAGACCCGAGCCTCGCGCCCCATCATGGTGAGGTTGACGCATGCTACCGTTCAGGTCGCAATCGTCGCGACTCCCAAGCCACGGCCATGGGAACAGGGCGGTACCGAGTCGTTTTCATTGCTCCCGGGCTGTGGACATCTTACAGATTGAGTGCAGCCATGACTCCACTCCTCCTACGAGGATGATCTAATTCCATTGCCTTGACACAGGTTCCATTCCCCGTCAGGCTACCTGCAAATGAATCATGTAGCTACATTTTAGGGTTTACGGTCCTCCTCTCACCATTCCCAATATCTACCTTGGTGTTGACCTTTCCTATTGGCGTATTGCCTTCCCTTTGTCACTTGACTTCCTCATTACTATGGATACGGTAAGCAAGCGGCTTGAAAATTGAGGCTCCCGCCGAGTCCGGGGCTCCTGCATATAATTGCCTTATAACGAAAATAGCGAGGCTCTAATTATGCATGGCGTCCCAATGAGGCTCAACTTGTCAACTGATAAAGTCTGAATCGTATGACGTCGAGGAGCAGCCACGTGACGTTCTCGCAAATTTGGGTGCATCCTCCCATGATAAGTTTAATGATCCTGAATGGCAGTCCGATCAATCCTAATTAATGCTGATGGGAAGACAATAGAGCCGCACTCATAACAACCCTGTTGGTAGTGTGACTGGTTCGAGATCTTTAACCATAGAGCACTGGCAGAACAACAAACATCGTCAGGGGAAAAGTGCAGATCTGAAAGACATGGCGAACGGGCGTCCTCAAGCCCCAATCTATCCCCGATCTCATAGCTATGGGCGCTCAAGCAAAGCTCCCTTCGTTGACAACGTATCCTTAGCCGCCCTCTACGAGGGTTTTATAATCACTCCGTCCGAATCCCGCGACGAGGACAATTCGTCCCAGGACAGATGGTTCCGAGCACGCCATGCACGATCTCCTGCCACTGACAGTGACTTGGAAGCTGAGGTTGAAATACAGAAAAACAGCAAACGGACCGCGCAGCAAGATCTCTGCAGCATTAGCAACGCCAAGCGAGATCAGATCATGGGACTCATCGAAGGAAGGGAAAGGAGCAATCCGGGCTTCACGTATTCATTAGTCGCCCTCAAATTGGAACGTGGTCACATCCATGACAGAAATTCAACTCGAAAACATGACCATAGGCACAAAGAACCGAAGAATCGAAAGGAAAGCACCACTCTCATGCAAATTGTCCTCAAGCGCAACCCCGGACAGAAACAGGCTTCTCTACTGTCTACTGGTCCAGATTCCTCGATTCAAGGCGTCGTCGGCAGTACCGGAAGCACAGAGGTACCTGACCGCCAGCCTGGGGAGTTCGTATCAACAACTCATCTTAGAACCCACATCAACACACCCAGGCCTCAGTATCTTCCTCCTTATGTTCAACAAGCCCAGAGATGGTCAAATGAGACCGGTAAAGGTCCAATACCGCCAGCTACCCAAAGCCAGGCTAGCCAGCAAGTGCAGCCTCGACTTCCAATGCCCATTCCACGTCGGCGTGATAGCAACTCGTCTCGAAATTTCCATCCTACACCCTCGTCTTCATCAAGCTCGTTAGACTCAGCAGAATCGGCGCCACCAAGAAAGTCGAGGACAATCAGTTATCGCATAGTCGGTGGCAGTCTGCCAAGCCAGCACTCAGGATATGACAATGGCCAACCGCTTGGGCTCAGAAACACCCCATCGACTCCATGGCCATCAGCGTCGACGCCTAAAGGGCACCCATACGCTCAGAGTACACCAAAACAAACGAGCTATCAGCAGTTAAGCCCAGTTCAACATCGATCTGAGTACCCATTTCCTTCGATTCCACCACGTCTTTATGTCTCCAGCAGTACCCAAACCGACACGCATATTCCCAATTGGAGCCAATTGGGCACGCAAGATATCAACAAGAACTTGGAAACTGCTCGTGGGAAAGCATTTAGATACACTGGAAGCAGTCACGCGGGCAAAACCCCTCCAAAAGACTTACCTTCTAGCGAGGATGATATCACCATCATAGAAGATTCAGACGACGGCTACGAGCAATCAAACCATCTGCCAGAGAAAGAATCCAGACGCTCAAATGCTCATCAGAAGCCGGCTTGGATGAACAACTTGGTGCCAGGTCAGTATGCACTACTGACACTCAATGACATACAGAGCTCATAAAAGTACAGTCACTCCGCCAGCTATTGCAGAGGGACTTCTCGGCGTTCCCCGTCGTCGAAGTAATCCGATGTCGCCGATCGTCGAGGATGCCGTCGATGCTTCCGACAGCCACACTGATGCGCCAAAGACTTCTAAAAGCGCTCACATCGACGACAAAGGGCACGGTGGTACGAATTTGGCTGACGAAAGCTCCGATGAAAAGCTGTCCGAGCGTACAGAAAAAACCGCCAATGCATCAGGGCATACTACCAACTCAAACGGAGGCAGGCATCAAGCTCCGGCACAGGCCGCCAGAAAATCTTCACCAGACCACGGAAACCCTCGTCCAGAGCAAGCGAAACCTAGTGATATAAACCAAATCCTACCATCGCTGCGCACATCAGACTCATGCGAAAGGACTAAACCCGACTCCCGCCGCGGCAGCGGCTCATCATTCGCAGAGCCAGAGTACTTTGCGTTAAGACCAAACGACTATGCTGATGAGAAGCCTCGAAGCCCAAATAAACGTGTCACGTTCTCACTTCCACCTTCGCCGTCTTATGGGCCTGGTAGCCGCAGTACTTCACCTGCAGAAACTCCACCTTCTTCGTCGCGGTCGGGCTCGGCAAGTCCTATCATCGGGCCCTCAGCAACACGACCTCAGCTTCCTCGACAGCGCAGTTCTTTGACCTCTATACCACCCAAGCCCATCTACATAGATAACGCATCAATTCGCCCCCCGCTCCTCAGGCAATCCCAAAGCTCCTCTAGCTACAGACCTAAAGAGCGCTCGCCTCCACGTGCCAAAGACAGCAACCAGATCCATCTGGCTTCAGCACCAGCCAGCTTCGCTGACCTTGAGAAGCACGAGAGGGACCAGAGACATGGTAATGGTAACGCATATGTCAGATACGAACACGTCTGCCCTTACTTGTCCTGCAAGGGCCTTGGGTTCGGTGTGAAAGAGGACTTGAAGGATCATGAGTATGAATTGCATAGGAAATCTGGTGGTAGGTGGCTTTGAAAAGTTTGTGATTGCGAGTGTGGTTGACTGATATCAATGGATCAGGCTACATTCGATGCTAGAAGCAGAAGCTGTTTCAGACCGTGTTATGATGGTCATGATGGACTGGCTTGATTTCACGGTCAGGCGGATAGGACGTTCGTTTCGTGCGGTATGAATGTTGGAAAGTCGTTTCACTGGACGAGTTACTTTTCTGCGGTGCCTCTCTTGGCTACACGAACACAAAAATATGTCACGAAAGCAGTGTACTAGTACGGAACATCTCGCTGCTCAAGAATGCGTTTTCGCAACTACTACATTCCATGAATCTAACTAGAATCAATAGTCAAGAAGGATAAAGCACCGCATCCTATAATCGAATAGGGGCAATGATCGAATGTTCATTAAACACTATCTGCATGAATCGAAAGCTAATTAAAAAGACCCAGTCTTCACATACGAATTCATAGCCAGCCTCCATCACAACCAGAGCGCCTTGCTAAATAAAGCATGCACGTATGCATGCATCGATCGCAGATGTATGCCATCCAGCTTCCTTCATGAATACGCCCGGAAAAAATCCACAGACGCCAGATTCCATTATTCTCCAATTTGCATACCCTTCATCCATTCATCTCTAGCCTCTATTCTCCTCACAAATATCCCATCCAAAGTGCATCCGTCTGACTAAGATACTGCGGATTAACAGCCCTAGCAACCGCATCGACAACCGTCTGATTGGCAGGAAGATTCCCCTCCGGTGGTCTTGCCAGGGACACAGCCTTTTTAACAACCAACTCGCAATTCGCACTCGTCTCCCTCCTAAGCACAGTTGCGTCGGAATTGTTCTGTTTCTGCTGCGTGAACCAGAAGGTCATCTCGTCCCGTACGAAGATCGACAACTGCTGCTCGAGCTCCGACCCGGATTCTGGCTCAGTGAGACAGCGCGCGATGGCCATTAGGGCGGCGGAGAAGAGACCTTCGGTTGCGAGGGGGCCCATAAGGGTTTGGAGGTTGGGAGTGAGGCGGAAGGGGACAGGCTCGGGGTTGTGGAAGATGGGGCGACCGGAGACCATTGCTGGTATCAGCTCAGAACCCCATACGTTACCTGTGGAGCGCGAGATGGAGAGCTTGTGTGGGAAGCGAGCAGACATGTGCATTGTGTATGTCATGAAGGTAAGCGCGGCGAGTTGGTAGGAGAATTGCTTTCGGAAGAGGAAGAAGTCGGCGAAGGACGGGTAGGTGGCTTGGAAGTATTGCAAAGCGATTGTCTGCGGGACCCACTTCTGGCGGATTGCGGTGAAAATTTCGGTGCGGACGGCAGCGTGAGTGGGGGGATCAGCAGTTGCTGTTGGGACGGTGCGGAGGCGGTCCATAGTAAATAGGATGGGATCATCTTTGTTGATGTTGGTACGGCGGCAGTGGTCTTCGTAGACGCCTTGAAGGGAGATGTAGGATGCGTCGTCTTGGACGAGGCGGAGTGAGGGGGCCAGCGGGATCATGAGGGGGAGGTAAAAGTTTAGGTTGCGGCGGCGTGACTCTTTGCGCTTGGAGAGGGTGCCGTTGAAGATGCGGAAGAGTTGGAGAATTCGCTCTTCTCGCCGGCTGTGTCGCGCTGCTGGATGCTGTACTGCGAATGGATGAACGCTGCCATCATGTCCACGAATCTTTAAGCGGCGATGCGAGAAGCCAACAGTCCTCACAAGGTCAACATTAGGCAGGAATCTCTCGATCTTGACGAAATCGTTGTTCTTATCGCGATGCTGCAAGTACTGTCCAGGCACCTCCACGTCGTGGAACTTGGCGAATCTAAACTCGCTTAGTGGAAAACTGTAGCTCTCTAGGTTCGCGGTGTGAGGTCTTCGATCAAGCTTCTCCTCAAATTTGTCCCTCCACTTGCGTAGCTTGTGGATGTATTCGTACATTGTAGGCTTCTGGCCAACGAAGTCCTCTTCGAACGAGGCTCGAATATGCGGCGGAAGGATCGTCTCGGCGAACTTCTTGATGTTCGATTCTGTAGCGATGGGCAGACCGTGACCTGGTGCGAAAGCAATTGCGTTACGACCGATATACTAGGTATGGTCAGTGATCAGACCACCATGGAACAAGGGGGTTTGTTGGTCACATACAGACAAGCCGTCATTGAGCAGCGCTACAATGAGACGGTATGCATCCTCGTCGGGGGGGCATTTGAAATGCTTCTGTATCTGATCCACCATCGTCTCCATTGACAAGGCAAGCAGAGGGAATCCAGTCTTCACCACTGTCATGATCTCTTCCGAGTACTCCCAAGGCTTTTTGATAGGGTGTTCAGCTTCGCCATCGGCAGCGGGTTGAGCTTCTCCATTGGACTCAGCTTTGGGAGCTTCGCCGTTGGTAGCAATGTTCTGCTGGGATTCACCGTTAGCAGTACCTGGCCGCGAAGGGCTGCCTTGACCTTCGACGTTTTGGTCAGGAGAACCCTGTTTGACGCTCGGCGATTGCTGCTTGGTTCGGTTAAGCTTCTCTTGCTTCGCTTCTTGCTGTTTCTTTATAGCCAGCATATCTTCACGAGTCGTCCTGAGAAGGAAATACAACGATTGCGGATATACTTTCGCAATTTTCAGCAGTACATTGCGCGTTAGTCTGGCTTCGCGGTGACTGAGACTCGTAAGCAGTTGGGGAATGAATGTAATCCAGTACCAAGTCGGCGTTTCTCCCTTGAAGTCCTCAAACGCTTTCGAGATGAGGTTGTCGCCCGTATCGATGGACAGAAGCCACAAGATACGGCTCAGAAGCTTGCGGGATTTTGCGTTCTTGAACAGACCAGCGGCTTCCAAGTAGCAACTTACGGCCGCAGCTGCACTGTCCATGTTTTCAGGATCTTCCTTGAATCTCATGTCATTGTAGTATCCCCACTCAGCCCACGCTTTCGGTAATCGAATGTCGTAGAAGAGCGCTGTACCAAAAGCATCGTTCGCTTCCTCTTTTTTGTTGAGCTTGGCCAAGAACATGCCCTTGAGCGTGAAGAATTCGGCTTTTTGTTGCTGGCCAAAGTAGTTGAGGTTGGTATTGTTGATGACATCTAAACCACTATTGAGCTCATCACGGTTTTGGTAGTGGCACTTGGCTTGCTCGCGCAGCTTCAGAAATGCTTCTTGAATCTCAATGTTGGGAAGCGTGTAAATCTTCCCGAGCTGTGCGATACAGACCTCGGGTAGCTGATGCTTGCGTGCTACATGTGCGAAGCGATTGATTATCCAAGCAGTTTCATGGAATCCTCGGTACGCGTAGGAATTTCCCGTAGCATTGTTCTGTTGTGGTCCAAGAAGGCCAAGGTAGGTGTTGTTGATGAGCCCAAAAATGTGTTGGCGCCACGTAACCAAATCTTGCCAGGCATTGATGTCATCCCAAACATTGGGCAGTCGATCTCGCCATGTCCCCAATAGAAGCTTCAGCTCTTGAGACTTTGCATCGAGGTTTTGTTGGGTGGTCTGGGAGAGGCTAATACAGATGACGTTGGCATCGTGAAGCTCGACCAGCTGCTGGAAGTTCTGTAGGATAGGCACATGTGCATTAGTGATTCGCTTTGGGAGCTGGTGCCATTTCCGTATGGAAAGCTGTATGGACTCGTCACAGATCTGGCTGAAGGCTTGATGGGACTCCTGCTTCTCGTGGAACTTGAGTAAAGACATGAATGCCTGGAAGAAGGTCCTCCGTGGCGTCGGCGCATCAGAAACAGCCTTGATGATCGAAGTCAGCTGCTCCATGTTGTCTTGGCCTTTCCAATTCTCGAGCGTCCTCCAAGAGGACTCCAGTAGCAGATCGTTGAAGTTCTCATGCTTGGCGAAATCACTCAAGACGTCCCACTGCTGCAGCTTCTGCGCGCATAAGACCCAGTGGTCTTCCCAGAGCATGTATTCACCTTGCGAATAGGGGACTGCCCCTGTACGTGCTTTGATCTGAGCAGCCTCGTACAGTTGTTGAGCTTTGTCCCACATGCCATTCTGCTCGTATGATAAACCGGCGTTGGTCTCCACGAACCTACATCGTCGTCGCCAAGTACCGTAGAAAAAATCTTCTTCTTGGAGGCCAGCATAGATTTCGACTAAAGCATCGAGATTGCTCTCGCGGACAAGAGGCGTGTCGATGATAGGCGCCATTACTTGGTTCTCCAGGGAAATTGCTGCTGTATACCACGCATCGTACGTTCGGCTCAAGAATTTCATGACATGAGGGGGCATCTTGCATATGGGCTTAGCTCGAACGTTTCCTTCCAGTAAAGCTTGGACTACATTAGGCCTCCGATCCACTTGGCGTTGATGATAATCTTTGGTGAGCAAAGAGACCATGCCCTTCTCAAGCTCACTTCGGTCATCTCGTGATAGCAATGACCAGCACAAGGGGAACAAAGCGACCCAGATCTCATAAGCGACGTCGTTATTGGTGTGCTGTAGCTGACATAGCGGCTCGAGGATATCGCGCGCTCGTACGTCCCCTAGATCAGCGTAGAAGCGGCGGTGCTTTGCCATGAAGTCCTCATATTTATCGTCGAGTATTTGGTCCTCTTTGCGAGGGTCATTGCTTGAGATGCCGAAGACCTGGGCCGGCGACATCATCTTGAAATCTTCCGCATGCAATTGAATTGTCGTACTCATATCGACAGCTCCGAAGATCAACTGGATGGCTTGGCTTAGCCAGAAACTCTCAGCAAGTGTATCCCAGTTCTGAGATGTCAGAACGTAGATGAGTCGGGCGCTTGCGGTCTTTGTCAAACTTCGGTCGAAGATGGTCATGAAGCGATTTCGCATGTCAACATCTTGTGCTCGGGTACCAACCAAGAAAGCATGCTCCAACCTAACTGTAAGCTCCGTTCTCGTGATCTTTGGGTCTTCGTAGATGCGAATGACCAAATCCAGGAACTTGTGCAGCAGGGTTGGATCTGGACGGGTCTCGAAGCATAACATTTTATGCAGTACCGCTGTCTTCTCCTTTAAAGTTGGCCACGGATCACTTGAGTCGAAGATCCACAGCTCGACCATTTGCAAGATCCGCTCGCAGAGCTTAGTATTTTGTGATCGCTCAACGAGCGATGCCAAAACACTTAGGAAGGGTCGCCGCTGATCGCCTAACGTAGCCAGCCTCGATGAAATAATCCAGATGCTCTTCAGGATGATTTGTGTAGATAACTCCATTTCTCGCTCATCAAGTACACCTGGCGGAGCCTCGCCTGGCCGCATTCCCGGCTGCAAGCCAGGGACTACAGGTGGCGCGACTTGATCCTTAGCTTGCTTCGTCGACAGCGAACGCATAATTTGTGGAATGTGAGTCTCGATTTCCTTAGGCTTGACCCGCGCCAGGGTCTCGAAGATGGTTATGCTCGCCACCAGATTGCTGTCGCCCATCGTTGCAGTTGCTACCGAGGAGATGAAGTTCATAAAGTCCTTGGCTGGTGTGTCGACCTCCATGTCATCTTCCTCTCTAGTCTCTTCAGGCAGTGCTTCGAGGATTCGCGCCATCATAGGTCGTATGACACGACCGCCGTCGAGTTCCTTATTGCTGGTGTGCAGGCAGTCTTGGATCTCCGGGACGTCCATACGGCTTGGCTTCTCCAGTAGTCTCTGTATCAAAGGCAACTGTGAGACGACCCACTCATTGGACTTCATGTTAAGCACCACACGCAAGATCTGCAGGGTGTTCACGATACTTGTTGCCGTCTTCTCGTCACCCTTGTCAGTTTTATCAGATGCAAGTATCACCTCTGACGTCCTTGGGAACAAGTCGACATCCAGGTCAGACCAGTATTCAGGGGACAGTAGATCGTGAAAGAGGCCGATGGCTTTCTTGCACATCTCATTCGGAGGCAAGGGTATTTGTGGAGTCTGTGAATGAAGCTCCCTCAACCTCACGCTGGGCACCGGATAGCGTTCTGGTAGGACGCTGATGAATTGCGTGAGGTACTTGACGAGCATAGTCTTCAAATGCATCGGGACGATATACTCAGACTTCTCAGTACTCGAGAGTGGGCCCAAGCTTGGTGCTGGAGAACCAGAGCTGCCTTCTGGCTCCATCTTACGTTTTCTAGATGGCGAGGAGTTGGTCGAGGATCCAGGACGATCGGCCGAGCTACCATGAACCCGTCGATCTTCCCAACCCAGTATCATCTGAATCAGGTTAAGGACCAATTTCTTGTGTTCATTCGAAGGATTTGGAAGCTGCGCAATTTTCGAAAGAGACGGTATGATGGTGGGTATGAAATGCTCCCTAGCCTCGTAGAACAAGCTTGGGTGGCGTACCATAAATTGGAAAATGCCAATCAGCTGCTGGAGATTGGAGCTCTCCTCCGATAGTATTCGCTTGGGCCATCGCGCCCATGAAGGGTATTTCGGGTCCGCCTGTTCCTTCAGACGCCTTGGGAGGACAGGAGCAATCAAGTCAAGCGCTTGGACTACCAGAGCACGACCTTCGTTCTGGTGGGCTTTCAGACAAGCCACATAGATCTGATGGATAATTTTTGGAGGGGTCTCAAACTGCGAAATAAAAAATCCAACCAGTACGTATGAGGCGTGCTTGTTGATGATATCCTCAAGCCGGATATATGTCCAGCCAAACTTGATGATGTCTTTCCGAGCTTCAGAAACCAGATTGTGATGCCACTTCAATAACAAAGCGGACATCTGTAGCAGCTCCAGCCGCGAGTGATCGGCACCGGATTGGGTGTTCTCCTCAATGACGTCCTGCAGCTGAGGTTTCCAGATCTTATTGTGGATAGCGTCTACAATGCTCTTGTCGATAAGGCGGCGTGAGGAAGCTACTGCCAGATCATCCGAGAGTCCTCGCATGGTGTCCATAGCGAATATGGGATTTACGAGGTTCCTGAATGCAAAGGTCTTGGTTTTTTGCGAAGAGCCACGGACGCTGTACAGATCCAGGCTGCGCATGACGAGGCTTCGCCAATAGTCGATAGATTCATTTGAGATGATATGCTTGTAGATGTGTTTGAAGAGCGAGGGATGTTCCTTGATTTCCTCTGAGGTTAAGGCATCGATTAGCTGGAATAGGAAGTCAAAGTCCTTGGGAGCCAATTCCAGCATCTTTGTGAATATCCACATCAATTGCTCAGAGGCCTGATCAGCGCCAAGACGGAGGTCCTTATCAATTGTGTCCAGATTTCTCTTCTTGTTCAGTTCTTTAGCCGCCCTCATCAAGGTCTGACGGAACGGATCTTGATCAGCGAGCCAAGAAGTCTTGTGGGTGCAAAGCGCATGGACAGCGTGAATTGCACTAATTGACGCGGCATTCTTCTTGACAGACTCTTCAGAGTCGGATGAAGCCTCCAAGTCGAATGACACCTTCATGAGTCCCTTGATATCTGTAATAAGAATTTCGCGCAGCGGCCCGCTACGGTCAGAGGCAAGCAATTGCGCAAAGAACCTACCGTACTTCATATCTGATAGCCTCTCGGAAAAGTAGTCCCATGCTTCTCCCGGATAGCGATTGATGTACTTGAGTAAAGGTTCCCGAAAGGGGCTGAAATGTGTTCTTCGTAGAGATTTCTCGAGGTCAAGCACTCGCTCAATCAGCTCGTTCATGAATACAGCTGCCGTCGATGGGAGGAGATGGAAGATGTTGAGGGTAGCTAGCACGATCTTCATCTGTGGATTTTGCTCGATCAATGAAAATGAGGACTTCTGAAGGACTGGTGCATCAGCGATGATAGACATGTGCGTCAACAGTCGTTCGCCTATCTCAGTCTTGAAGTAGTTGGTAAGCAGTGCCAGTAGTCTAGCCAGCCCATCAAGGCCAGCAACACTGAGCTTTTTCGGATCCTGCAGGTTCATGAGAATTGGACGTAGGCCATTTTGAAGCAGATCCTTGGGTAGTTTGTTTGTCTGTGAGAGAACGCCTTTTAACCCTGAGTTGGCTGCTTCGATGACCTCGGGTGAACTCGAATACAAAGACTTGAAGAAAATACCAATGATGCGACTCCGTACGGTCTGCTGCTGACCTTGGCCTGCGAACTCCGAGAAGCCGACTGCGAGCGAGAGAAGCTTGATGCAAGATACTCGTAGGTCTCGGAGATACTCTGCGTTCTTATACTCATTGGCCTTCACTACAAGAAGATCGTCCTCGGCCTCCGATAACGCCATCGCCTCAGTCAGTAGCCGATTTAGATTATCGCTAAATTCGATAAGATTGCGGTTTAAATGCAAGCAGTATGATATCGCATCAAGGTAGCCAATCTGGGTCTCGAAACGAAGGGCTCTGAGTGGCTTCATGTAGATCGGCTGTAGTAGTCTGTCTTTGATGGGAGATATGAGCTCGTGCACGTCGACGCCAATTGCATCAGACAGTATCTCGAGGGCTTTGCGAGCTGCTTGACGAACGCTCTTCTTACTATGCATAAGCTCGGGAACGAAAAATACACAAAGTTGAAGGAGCTTCTTGTGTGCATCTTCATCTGTGGAAGGGTCCAGATTCTCCCTCGATAGGTTCTTATTGCACTTCCGCAGCAATGACTCGACGGACCTTGATGCTTGGATGCCTGTGTTGGTAGGTAAGTCGGGTGGCATGTCTTTGATGATGTACACAAGGGCTCTTAGGAAATCGAGTTGCCTTGCGATTATCCAATTGTCACCTAGGTCAATCTTCGTTGCAAGCAGATTAATTCCAAGGCCCCCTCCAGCTTTGACGTACCAATTCTCCTCGTAGCACTTATGTGTGAAGGTCTTTGCTAAGTGCTCGAAGAAAGGCAGACGGTGGACATTGTCTCCAGACCCCAAGATGGTTGCTGCAGCATCATAGACGGTCAGGATACAGAATTCTGCGGCATCTCTCAAAGATGGTTTGTCGGATGATAGTTCCTCCGCAATTGCATCTGCGAGCACAAGGCTATCGAGGCATAGAGGCCCTTCCCCAGACCTGACATCAAAGCTCTTCCGCGACTGCTTCGCGTGAGCCAGGGCCCTGCCGATTTCGAGAACCGTGAAATGGCGACAAACATCCGCAAGCAAGTTTGAAGCTGTACCCTCAACCTCTGGTAGAGTCTTCGCGAGCATACTGGCCTGTAGAAGCTTTTTGAGTGTTTGTTGTTGGGAGTCCCTCTTCGGAATCGACTTTTCGCGATCTGCCATTTGTAAGGCATCTGGGATCGCGTCGTACCTCTGCTCTAGCAAGTCGTTGGCTTGTAATCGCACGAGCTGCGCAAAATCATCTGGGAGGCTATCGAAGCCAATGTGTATCTTGAGCTGGGCGCTGATCAACCTCAAAGCCTGCTGTTTGTAGTAAAGGTTTGCCTTTCTCTGAGCGGGAGCTTTGGGTGTCTCTGATAGCTTTGTAATCGCGAGGTCAATCCCGATACCTGCCCGAAAGGACCGGTCACGAGTAGCTCCGACGAGTCTAATATCAAAGCTGCATGGGTCATCAGCAAATTGCTGGAAATCGAGCTTTGGAGGCCCGTTCAAAAACTTGCGATTTCGACCGCCAAGTTTTCCCAGGATGCGCATCGTGGTGTGGGCGTGGAAGTGGCTATAAGGATTGGGCTTCAGGTGATCCCATAATGCCATCATGAGTTCATCAATGACAGGTGCCATGATTGGGTCCAAGTATTCGGCCGTAAGATTGTCAACACATAGCTCGAGTGTTCGCAACCCCTGACCAACCAGATCTGATCCGGCCCTTAGGGCCACAACAAGGGGACGCATAAGAAAACTCAGATGAGGTAGCAGGTTGCTCAATCGCGCTGGCACAGTCAAGCAGAGCTCCACGTATAGATCGCGTTCTTGGGGCTTCCGTGCAGCCATCAACAGATTGTTCAAGACTTCTAGTAGCATCTCCAGTAATGGTAGAATTTCCTTGTAGAGAAGCTCAAACCGTCCACCACCAATACTTCTGAAGAGGGATCTTAGAAGATAGAAGTAGTTCATAGGTTCTCCAGCTGATGTTGAGAGCTGAATGGAATGGATGACAATCTTGGTGACATGAGGCAAGAGTACCTGCTCGTTTTGCTGATTGAAGAGTGTCACTGCCATGAAAGATAGCTTGAACAGCCGCAACAAAATCGAGGATTTTCTGATATCCGAGGTGCCAACCTCCCCTATCCGGTCCATCAGGAATTGAAGGAGCATACCTGCAAACGCCGGAGATGTGGCCTCGCTGGCTAGGAAGAACTGCGGGACATGGAGAAGAGCGGGGTGTTCAAACATCATGCTGTACAACTTTGGTATCTCCGAGTGGAAAACTTCATGAAAAGTTGCAGGGTCGATGCTGTGAAAGACCGTTGCGAAGGTTTCAAGCAGGTCCTTCTCTTCTTTATCGCCTTGAACCCCATAATTGCTGTTGAGGTATTCTACTGGGGAGGAGTAGTTGGTCTCAGCAAACGGCTTCTCCAAGCTGTAGTACCGAAACACGTAAGCGCCTTGTCGAAATAACTTTTTGATGACCTCGACCTCCTCTGCGTTGTATCCGTAAGACACTTCCGACCAATTCGCAGGCTTGTTTGCATCATCGAGATCTGGCGGCGGTTTAGTATTACACTGCTTGAGCTGGAAGAACATGCCCTTCAGGCCAGTCAGAAGGTTCTTGAAAAGAAACTTGTTGTCTTCTACAGGATTAGCACCACGGTCTTTCGGGTTCGACATCTTGATAGGCGTGGCTGTGAAAATGTCCACTTCGTCCCAGTCCGGCTGTGTCTTTGAGTCTGCCAGGTGATCTTCAGGCGTGGCGTCTATCGACTGCTGATCGCAATCCTTGGACAACTTGACCGAGTTCTCATATTGATGGTTCATGTCGGCGAATTTATCCCCGATCGCGCTCAAAATCATGATCAAGAAATGACGTGCATCCTTCTTGTCTTCAATGTTCGCGATGCTGTCCGCGAGGTTGAGAAGAAGTTTTGCACTCATTGTTTGGAAGCTTGTGCCAGGAAAGCTGTCATGCAGGTTCTTTGAGAACACGTTGACAGTTTTTCGAATCTGATCCTTCGTTAATGATTCTCGGATGTGATGGATGAGGTCGGCAAGGAGGCTGTATGCAAGAGGTCGCATTGACTCGTACACCGTTAAACCATCACCAATCAGAGTTCGTTCATCTAGCAAATCGTCGAGCTTTGGCAGAAAGATCTTGCGAAAGTTGAAGTTAATGGTATGCCGTATCGCTACTAGTAGCTCCTTTCTGGTGGAAGATTTTTCACTTGGGCAGTCTCTGAGCAACCTTATCACGATGTCTGGTAGTATGGGCAGAAAGTCTTGCAATTGTTGGACATATACCCGAAGCAGGTAAGCAAGAAAGCTCATCATCTTGACCTGAGCGGTGATGAGTTCTCCGAAAGCGCTTCTATTCTTGATGTCTCTGCACACACCAGTGGAAATCTCACCTCGTCGGGTAGCCTCATCGTGAGCCCGTCGTTGAGGAACAGCTTCGAGTTTGAGCACATCCTTGATGGCTGGAACGAATTTCTTAACGTTGACGGGAACGATCGCACGATGAGCTTGGAAGAGGGATACCACGATGATGGGGCACTCGGCGAAGACTTTGAACGATTTCATTCCTGGCAGTAGCTGGCGAGCGGTGTTTTCGAGCCCAAGGTCCGAAGCAACGGACGCAGCGGGAGATCCTGGCCGCGGAGACTGGAACGACTGTGGGTTGCTTGGAGTCGTGCCAGTCGAGAGCCCCTGCGCAGGCGTATCGAAAGTGTCTTTCACAACCTGGTCCATTGCCTGGAACATCTCCAATACAAGATCCAAGAATGGTTGCACCATTCCAGCAGTTGCCTCAGGCTGATGTCGCTCCAAGTCCATAATAGTTTTCATACACAAGATGACATTGTCTTCATTCTCCGTCCTGACCAAGCTTATCAAAAGCTCCACAATCTGGACGGCATATGGTCTAAGGGCGTCGTTGTAGCTCGAGCTCATGGGTAGGCGATGGAGGATTTCCAACACGCAGTTGCGCACTCTCTGTCACAGCAAGAGTTAGCGCTCTTCAGCTACCAGGGGCGCGAAAACTTTGAATCTTACATGCTCGATTGATGCACTCATAAAAGCCGGTGGGCCTTCCAGTAGCTTCTTAAAGACGGGCAGGAGTTTTTCGAGGAAATTTGGATAGTTGGGGCCAGTGCACATGAGGTCGATATTGTCTCTCAGCTCTGTTGCAAGATGGAACTTTTTTTGGAGGTCTATGATCCAATCAGCAAAGATCTTCTGCTAATGCAAGCTATCCTCCAGTAAAGGAGCAGATGCATACCCAAACTCGCATCGCCCAGCCTGACGGCGAAGGCTTCCGTATTTTTTTCCGCCATGGTGCTTTTTATTGCAGATTATGTGCCCATCAAGGGGTAAAACACAGTGGGAAGCTCAGCAGCACCTTGCGCGCGTAGCTTCCACGTCGCAACACTCAGTTGTCCAGAATTCATATCAGGTGTCGTTCGCCAGTGGGAATGTTAAGTCCAGAATGTAATAAGTTTACGTGCGGTAGTAAGGCCGGCAGGCTGGGGATAGGGTTTTCCCAAAGCGCTGCATTGAATGCCCTAGGTTTCGTGAAAATTAATGTAGTGGTGTTGTGAGGGATCGTGGGGCTCGGGGGGGGCCAGGCTGTTTCTTCAAAGTAGTTTGTAGAGGGGGCATACCCTTCAACTAACCACCCTCATGCCAAGCCGGGTAAGGCGCTGTCTCATACACTATCTGGCGATTGCAAAACCCTTATAATTTCTTGGCATAATAGATCCTTGCCACACACACTGATCCAAAATTTCAAACCCTATGATCTCAACGAATACTCTCTTTACTTGGTTTACTGATGATATTTTGGAATCGCGATACTAAACTCTAGAAGTCTTGTATATATCCATCCTTGATACGGGCTACATTTACCGAAGTTTGGTAATCGAGCGTACAAATTATTTTATCCCTAAATTATATAGCTTGATCATTTCTTGACTAATTCTTTATGCACTTGACAACGCTATAGTCATAGTAGCTATCTCTCTACTTTATGCATATGTAATATTTGTTGAAGAGTTATGATTACTACCTTGAATCTTTGGATGAGGTTTGTAATATAGATCTATTATGCCAAGAAATTGCAAGAGTTTTGCACACGCTAAATAGTGCGGAGCTGCTCCGTCAAAAATGCTTTGGCTCGGGTCTTACTATAGCATATAAGACCAGAAGAATCCCGGCTATAACAGCGTCTCTATATCAGAAAGCAGCCCCACATTTCAAGCACGCCCCTCTAAAGGCGAACCTTAGTCTTTGACGAGCCCGCAACATCAAAGGGATTGGTCAATAGTGTATACTGGTCAAAGACGGAGCAAGTGCCTTAGGTCTAGGTATAGATTCGAGGAATTTCAATCTTACTTACGAGCGCCAGCAATTTGGCGAGCCGTTTGCGTTTACAAAGTTACCTGTGGTCTCTTTGCTGTTGCTGCATGATGAACGGTCTGCTTCAATCCTTTGGGCATGGTAAGTCGAAGGAACCGTTGGACCCAGCAGCAGGAGTAACCTTATTCTATGGGTCAAATTTGCAGAAGGATGGCCAAGCGTTCACGTACAAAAACCTCGATGCCAATCAAATCCGGCCTTCTCACCATCATTGTTGTCGCAGACGGCATCACATGCCAGCTCCAGACCTTCAATCAAGCCGAAGCCGCTGAATACGATGATCTATCTTACGCGTGGGGTACGGAACAAGCAGAACTCACGATCTAGCCTGACGAAGGACAAATGAGGAACTCCCTCATGTTGCCGTTGCATGAAGTATGGGTCTGTTGAAAATGAGAAATGAATCATTATTTCCATGACTAGAATCGCCTTCCCACGAAGAATTTTCACCACATTTCCAATGACCTGGGTGAGTAGACTTGCGTTGTCTGTCCTTGCATCTTTCCATATCTAAGTCGGAAGCTCGTAAGTAATTACGTGCCATCCCCACAATCGCTAAGGGGCCATCGGAGGTCATAGTGCCAATGTACCAGCCTCTATGCATGCAATTTGCATCATCGTCTCCCAACACCAGAACTATGCCAGTCATAGGCTCTCCGGGCATCGCTCTTGTCTATTGCCTCGGTCATACCCTCCATTTGTCCACTACTACTCTCCAGCCTCACCAAATGTTGTCCGATCTCTGTAAGTCTTGGATCAATCATGCCGTCTCCAGTATTCAAAGGCATCTCAATCTCGTCCTCGTCTTCGCCATCTTCCTCCTCCTCTTCTTCTTCATCATCATCCTCATCTTGCGTCTCCTCCTCCAGCTCCTCATCTTCTTGCTCCACATTCTCCCCTCCGTGTACTCCTCTCCGCTCTACACCTCTCCCTTCTTCTCCGTCCTCTTGCCACTCCTCCTCATTGGCCCCCACCAATTTCACAGCCCTCTGCGAATTAGACAAAGGATACGACAAAGAGCTCGCTCGAATCGCAGTCGCTAGGCTTATTTCTAACGACGTCGCACCCTCGCCCATTTTCGCCCTATCCTTGTGCTGTCTTGTAATAATGTCGGGCAACCCGCGTGCTACTTTGACGTACGAAGCATCTTTGGATGGCATGCCCTCAAGAATGTCGGAGATCTTATATTTCATGATGATTTTGACTTTGGCCCAGGTGCCGTTGTGGTACCAGCCGTCACTTTGGATCTAGATGTTGATTAGTGAGTAAGTTCTGTGGAATAGATTCTAGACTCACATCGCATTCTTTCCGGAGATTGGTAGTGGCAAGGAGGTCTTTCATGAAGGGATCTGTGATATCGCACACCTGCCATACTTTTCCGTCTTTGCTGACTGTTTGACCGTCGAACAGGTGGCTCTGTTTCTTTTTCAACGCATCTGCCGCAACGTTGGGATCGATCTTAGTTCTGGTCCACCTCGCACGACTGTCTTTCGCTTCCTTTTCCAGCATGAACATCATAGTCTGGTACTTCCTGCATTCAGGATCTTTGCGTGGGTCCACACCAAACCTGACGACACCATCGCGCCAAGGACCTGAAGCGAACATGTATCCAACATACTGATAGACATACTTTGCGACGTTTGAACCTACAGTTTCCCAATCAGAGCCTGGTATAGAGTTCATCAAGGCTCGTCTAGTAAAGATAGGCCTCTCTTCCATGAGCCGCTTAGCACTAGCGATTAAGCGTTGCATTGCTGGGGACAATGTCTCGACTGGTGGGATGTCTGCAGGGCCAAAAGGGATCTCGGCAATGTCGAACGGCACGGGCTGGTTCCATGTTTTGGGAGCCAAGTGTACGTTGACGGTTGTGGTATTGCCAAGTTCATCGACTACTTGTTTCACCGAGGGATTCTGGCGGTATCTTGGGAGACGTTAGCAAGGCTGTAGAAGAGTCATTGAGACTCAGTGACGTACGAGTAGTTGAAAGGAAGGTCGAAATGGGTGAATCGTGGCGGTGGTATGATTTCAGTATTTGGCTTGACTCCTTTACTCATGTTGAATGAGAAGCCTTTCATTTTCTCATCTGAGTCCAATCAATAACTATTGCCGTATTATATAGCTCTATAGAAAGACCCACACTCGAATGGCAAAATGTGCTCCTGCATCTTTTGCATGAAGGGCTTACCCGCCGATGAGAATACGAAGTCAGGCATGCCTGCACTAAATCAGCGAAGAAGTCCATGAGTATTGTTCCATGATCGAATAGATACCTCGAAAGCGATGAGTATGATCAATAGTTCCGACTGGTTGGACACGACACTTTATCGGATTATCACACATCGCGCGGACTAAATACTGCGTGTCTTTTCCCACTCCCGCTGGCTCTTTTGGCTGTACCAAAGCTGGGTCACTTTCCCCATTAGTCTCCAAATAGGGTGCCTGTGAGCCCCTCCTGCGTTTCAAGCCAGTTCTCTTGGGCACGGTTACTTTGAGAACGACGTTATTCGTGGCAACATTCGTAGATTGGATCGGTCTCGACATCCGATCTCCTGGTCGCAGATACAAACTTGCAGTGATGACTTCGCTCTCTTGAACCAACTAAGCAACAATTAGGAGAGCATAATTCGAAATTCGGTAATCGACGGACCTCTCGTAATTTGTTCGGGCCTCCGAGAAGCTCCAACCCCTTTTCAATATTCTTGATAATGTAAGGATGCTCAACGCTAACGAAAGGTGTTCCGGGGACCTTGTACCATGGAGCATAGGAGGCAGAGGGGTACAATTTGGTTCTGTTTACCACCAGTCCTGGTCCATCTTCGCTGGTGTTCTCCATCCTTATAACGCCTTGCTACACTGTGTCATAGACAAGAACAAAACACAGGAGGGTTTCTTAATAAGAGAAAAAGTTTAGGTTTACCGAGAACCAGAGAGATGAGCCGGGCATCGACTAATTAAGAGAACAGTAGATACAGATTCTATTAAAATTATAGCAATACTAGTGTTCATTATAGCCACTTTCAATTCCCATCGAGGACAGAGTCTTATTCCAATACGGCGTCTGGAACATTTCGAGCTATTGATGAGGCTGCAACACTGGATGATTTGTACAGCTGCGACAAATTCTTTGCAGGAAGTTGGTGGAAATCAACCGTGACTACGCATTTCGAGCAATTTATCGAAGAGTCGAGTCTGAGAGCCTCATGGCAATTATACTGCATGACACTATGAGTCGCGCCCCGCAGCTCGATTGGGCCTAGCTTATACCCTCCGCTCGATGCTCGCTTGGCCATATACGCCGCAAGATACAACGACAGTCAACAAACGAGGAGGCCACCCATAAATAGGTTCGTCTCTTGTGTACACTCTCAGTCAAATATCCGATGTCATCCTTATTACTCGCGGCCATCGTCTAGCCGCATGGTCAGCCACAACTCAGGAGAATTGGCTCAAGCCGCGGGCACAACGACACACTCTTTTCTCCAGCACCCACCCAGTAACAATTACGATGCTTCCATAGAGCCTCCTACGATTGCGCAAGCCTAGTCTCGAGAAGTATTCATACGTTCTAGCTGGTACCAGGTTTCACAGAGACAGAAAGCGCCAAGCACATTGGATCCCCACAGCCGGGTTACGCAGACCTACTGCCCCAGGGTTTGGAGATTATCGAGAACCCAGCGCTCATACCTACCAGAGCTTTGGCAGGGGTTGTTATGATGAAGAATTTTAAGAACCGCGTAGTATGTACCCTCACCTCGCTCGCATTGCGGCTGTTTGATCCACCTTCCCTTCCTTTTCGCATGCATAATAATGAATTGGTTGGTTTAATCAGCAATCACAGCTCTCGCGAAATGCGAACAAAGACCCCAGCGGCAAGAAGAGCAACAAGAAAGATGGAGCCTCCGGAACCGCGTCGCCCTCCCCAAGCACAGCCTCGTCGCTCGTCCCCGGCGGTACCACACATTCCCCGATTACCTCGAATCAAGGCACCCCAACTTCCTCGACGACAGCCGTTAACGACACAAGAAATAAGCCATTGCCTCCTGGGGAGAATGGCTCTTCGCGAGGTCCTCATGGCACCCCTGCTCATGCATCGCCTGTAGGAACGCCCAACGGCCCACCCAGTGGAGGACCCTTTGTACCTTCACAGTCGGGCATGGGAAGCATGGGAAGCGCAGGTGGACCAGGAATGCCAGGTACACCCACAAGATCTGGACACGGTGTAGTCCCTGGTGTTGTGATAAGTCCGAGCTCAGGCGGCAACGCACCGGTACGTCTCCACCCTTTATTCCCAGAAGCTTATCATTCACTGCACTCTCGGCATTCAGATCCCAAAATGGCTTTATGAATAGCTGACCTCGTACCTAGCATATACCACCCCCTGGCGCCGCAGAAACCATGCCTGGAGACCTTGCCCCACCCCGTGCTGGACAGAAGTCAGGCTCTTTCGATCGCTTGACATCAACGCCAAAGGATGTTCCAGAAGGGATCAGAACACCAAAGCGACAACACTCGTCGAGATTCGACATCTCGGATCAGCGACAGCGAGAGCTCGAGAAGCTGCCCGGCTTCCACGAAGTACCTCCAAACCGGCGGCAAGAGCTGTTCATGCAGAAGATCGACCAGTGCAACATCATTTTTGACTTCAATGATGCGAGTGGGGATATGAAGTCGAAAGAGATCAAGCGTTTAGCCTTACACGAGCTACTTGACTACGTCGCGAACAACAGACAGGTCATCACCGAGCCAATGTACCCTAGGGTAGTTGACATGTTTAGCAAGAATCTCTTCCGGCCCATCCCACCACCTATGAACCCCCAGGGCGAGGCGTTTGACCCCGAAGAAGATGAGCCAGTGCTCGAGGTAGCATGGCCGCACATACAGGTTGTTTACGAGTTCTTCCTTCGGTTCATCGAGAGCCAAGATTTCAATACAAACATCGCGAAAGGTTTCATAGATCATCAGTTTGTCCTCCAGGTGGGAAGTCCATTTGCAAGGCCTTCAGCTCTTCACTGACAGCCCACAGCTCCTCGAACTCTTCGATTCCGAAGACCCACGAGAAAGAGATTTCCTCAAGACTACACTCCACCGAATATACGGCAAATTCTTGAACCTACGGTCATACATTAGGCGATCGATCAACAATGTTTTCTTCCAGTTCATATATGAGACGGAACGGTTCAATGGTATTGCGGAGCTATTGGAGATTTTGGGTTCGATCATCAATGGCTTTGCCCTTCCACTAAAGGAAGAACATAAGCTGTTCCTTACGAGGGTGCTGATTCCCTTACACAAGGTTAAAAGCTTGAGCATGTACCACCCACAGCTAGCCTACTGTATAGTACAATTCCTCGAGAAGGATGCAGCGCTGACGGAAGAGGTGAGTTCGAAAATCGAAGATACGGCTCATGCTGATTTGTCGCTACAGGTTGTCTTGGGTCTACTGAGATACTGGCCAAAAGTGAATAGCACCAAGGAGGTCATGTTTCTCAATGAGGTGGAAGACATCTTCGAAGTCATGGACCCTGGAGAATTTGCCAAAGTGCAGGAGCCGCTCTTCAATCAACTTGCGAAATCTGTGGCGAGTCCGCATTTTCAGGTGAGCACCCTCATCTACGGGCTGTGATCCTCAGCTGACATCATGTGTAGGTGGCAGAGCGAGCGCTGTACTTCTGGAACAACGAATACTTCTGCAATCTTATTAGTGACAACGTCGAAGTCATCCTACCTATTATGTTCCAGCCACTATACGAGAACTCCAAAGGTCATTGGAATAGGTACGTCTCAGGGCTTTTCACCTGAGCTGTGACACTGATCATACTAGGACTATACACGGTATGGTCTATAACGCTATGAAGCTGTTCATGGAGATCAACCCCCAACTTTTTGATGAATGTTCCGACCACTACCGCGAAAACGAAGCCAACGCTGCACAAACACTACAGACACGAACTGCCAAATGGGCCACCGTCGCCGAATGGGCAAGGCAACGATCAAACGGCGAGATTGGTTCCATACCACCCCTTACCGATCTGAAAGGACAGAAGTTCAATCCGTCAAGTAGGATCGACGAGGACCCTATAACGCAGGACAGCCAAAAGAGACTCGATGCGTTGAGGTTACAGGACGAGAGCGGTGGTAGTAGAGAAGGCAGAAGGCAGAGAGGGCCTGATGGGCAATATCAGGCGAGTCCCGGCGGCGAGCCTACGCAATGATATAATTCTTTTAGCTGACACTGGCTTCTCCATTAGGCCATCGAAGACCCAGCGACCCAAATTCGCCAACGAATCGAACGCAACAGCTCCGGCAGCGGCGCCGCCATGCCAGCCCCGCCTACCACAAGGCAAGATATGATCAACAATGTCCCGCGAGCCGGGTGACCCTCGAGACGTTAGGTTGAGAATGGACGGAGCAAAAGTGATATCATTTCTTCATGTGGATAGGCTACAAGCGATGAAAACGTTCGGAACAGGTATCCAAGCGTCTAGCTAGAGCCATTGGTTGTTCATTCATGGATTGGTCGAAGCGAGTATAGAGGTCGATCAAGGCCGGCGTGGACTTTTGTCATTCCCACCCTTCATGTCTCGATAGGTTCACCACATTTTTCTTCCTCTGTTGGCAGCGAACGGAATCGCATGGACTGTACTACCCGACATGCAGGCATAGATTGCGTGTGTTATTTCGGTCGTTTCAAAGCATTCTCATGTCTCAAAACGGCAATTTCACATACACAGGATTTTTACTTAATAAATATCTTACTCTTACAAGCTATGTATGGGAAGGAGATCAGGTTCTTTCTTGTCTTACAGTAAGCGCAACCATCCTGCTCAAGTTCGTGAGCAAGGTGAAGGTGTTCTGCTCAACTCTGCTGGCAAGATGGATGTTTTCTGCTCCAGGACTCGAAAGCTGAGGCAGAGGCAGGGTATGATATCCGAGAAACTGTTTGAGCTGAGCGCAACAAGTACTGAAATTTGCATCATGCCAGCTTTCATACTCTCCTATATGACCATTATACATTTTTTTCACTTGGTATACGCATGCCATGCCCCAACGCCTTGCTAAATCACCTCCAATACCCTAATCCCCCATTCATCCATGTCCCATCTCACACCAAGCTCGGCTTCTTCTTGATCCCCAACGCAGCCGAAAAATCCTTTTTCTTCTTCACGACTCTCTTGAAATCGGGGGCCGGCGCTGGTGTTGGTGCAGGCGCCATCACTGGTTTTGGCGGTGGTGCCATGGCACCTTTCGTAGGAGGAATCCCATCGTCCACTTGTGCTGCCACCAGCTCGCCGTAGCTTCCATTCGCCTGCCCATTCGACTGAGCTACAGAAATGCCGTCTTCTGTGATATCCTCGTCCAGCTCAATTCCCCTCCCAAATGCCCTCCTAGCCGCCTCCTCATCCTCCCTCTCCACCCTCCTCTTCTCCTCTTCCATATCCCTCCTCACCTTCTCCGCCGCCTCCAGCGCCTCCCCCTCCGCTTCCCGTCCCTCCGCCCTACTAATCCTCGCATTCCTCGTCCGAATCTCATCCAACGCATCCGCAATCTCCATCTCCCTCTTCGCATCCACAACCTTCGTCTCCAACTCCGCCATCGCGCCCCCCGCCTCCGCCTGCTCAGCCTCAATCCGATCAAGCATCTCTTCTTCTGTTTCGAGAGGGTTGGAGGTGGAGTCTGGGTCACGCCATACTTCGAAATTGCGTTTGGCGCCGCGTTCGCAGGTGTAGTCCATAGCTTTCGGATCGGTCTTGAAAGTGATTTCGGCGGAGCAGCGTGTGCAGCGGATGTAGAAGCGGTAGATTGGGATGTTGAGGTATTTTTCGTCGGTGGTTTCTTTCCTCTGCGCACATCCAACGTCGTTGCATCAGCATTATACTCTTTAGAAAGTATCTAGAACACATGAACCTGAACGAGGGCAACCAATACGTACCGCATTGAATTTCCGCCCCTTGTAAATATATTCCCCACAGGAGATGCATTTCATGCTGAACGGTGCCATGAGGCGCACTGTTTGTGTTTTGGGTCCGACGACTTTTGGGCCGCGCGTGCGGGTGATTTTGGAAGGGTCGAAGTCGGGGGGGTAGTATTTTGTTAGGACTTTACGCTCGGACATGGTGGGCGAGTGCTGTCAGGGTGTTGGTGGTTGGAGAGGTAGAGAGATGGGGGATAGGGTGATGGATTAGATAGTCGCCCTCTAGTGGAGGCTTCGATGTTATTGTATGAGTATATATCCTGAGAAATCTGGAGCTTCAAGAAGAGCAAGATGGAGAGGTTGGGAGAATGAAATATTGTATGAGAGGCAAGTCTGGAGCTTGGAATTTGGATGATTGGTCCAGCCCTATTAGTCACGTGCACAGCGAAGGGGCAGCTGGCCAGGCTGTGTTGCCGACGAATAGCACTCTCTTGTACGAATCTAGGAGGCCAGGTTCATTGATCAAAGGCATGAGATGATTCCTTAGGAATTCTGTATTACATTAAGGTCTAAGGTTTAAAGAATACAAGTGTGCTTTGCGCTTTTCCTTGTATGCATGCAATGCTTTTATCCCAACCCGTCATCATCATGAATCACTCTAGCAGACGGTGATGTAGAACCCGATTGGTGATGGGCTGTAGTTCTGGAAGTAATTTAGGTCCAGACTGCCCGTGGCAGTAACCTCATACCCGATCCTTGATCCAGCAGGGCAGGAGCCGCTGGCAATGATATACTCATTGCCTGGGCTAACGGTTGAGGGTCCACCCAAGTCACTAGCCACAGATGGCACAGTGTTGTAGCTCGTCTGCTCGGTAGCCGGGCTGGACAGCTGAGCCACGTCAAACCCTCCCGAGCCGCTTAGGCTGAAGGCAGAAGTGGTCAACTGGGTTTGCTGAGGCAAGAAGAAGACGAGGGTGCAGGTCTTGCCAGAGTCTATGTTTGGGATGTCGAAGTTGAAGATCGAGGAGATGGTTGAGGATATCGTACCATTGTAGCTAATACCGCCGGCTTGGTCTGGGTTGGCCTTGTCGACTGGGACGATCAAGTGAGGGTACTCGAAGGTGCCGGAGAGGCTGGCTGGGCAACTTGATGTCGAGACACCTGAAGCAGCTGGGAGGACGGAAGTCTGGGTGATGAGGGTAGTTGGTGCAGAAGCGACAACGCTCGCGGGTGGTGCAGCTGGAGTCTCCTTGGGGCATCCGCCTGAGCAGCTTGTGATGCTTATCTCATCAGTGGAGTGGACGGTTACTTCTCCACCCCGGGCGGGCTGCTGGGCTGGAGAGCTGGTCACGGCGTTGGCGGGAACAGCGGCAGCAGGAGAGGATGCCTCGGAGCTTCCTTGTTGAGCAGCAGCTGAGGTTTGGACAGGGGCAGTAGTTGCACCAGCGCTTGAAACCTCGCCTTGGGCCTCACTGCCAGAGCCAATCTTTGCACCGGTTGGCTGGGAGCCGGCTTGGGCCGAGCCAGACTCAGCCTGGGCAATGGCTGCAGTAACACTAGCCGCAGGGACGGCAGAGGAAACAGACGAGACGCCAGAGCAGCTAAGATCGAAAAGCCCGGTCGTGCTTGTCTCTGAGCCGACAATGCCGAAGCTTGGGCTAGCAGGGGCATCGTAGAGAGTGTACCAGAAGGTGGTGACCTGGTCGAAGAGACGAGCACACCCAACCTGGTCCCAGTATGTCTGTGCATTCTGCGTGCTTGCAACAGCCTGGTTCTCGGTAGCACCGCTGAGTGGCCATCCAGTTTCCGTTACCCAGACAGGCTTGCCACCAGCGACGCTGACAGTTGCTTGGTAGGCAGCGAAGAAGAGGGATGGGCCGTTGTCGATGGAATTAGCCATGGTGTTTTGAAAGTATCTATTCTCGGAGTCAGCACCATTGTTCCAAAGCAGACAACGGTACAGAGTGGGAGAAGACTCACGGATAAGCATCAACACCGATGAAATCGGCAGCAGTGATAACAGCGTCGTTGGAGCCGTTGACCCAAGCAGTCCAAGTATCGACGTGACCAACCAATTTGCCATTCGCAGCGGTGCTCGAGATAGCACTCTTGACCTGGCTGATGTAGCTGCTGATAACGTCTGGACCAGCACCAATGCCGGACATGTTCTCAATACCGGTGGGTGAGATTCTGTAAAGGTCCTCTGATCCTACTGAGATACCGACGATGAGGTCTGTGAAGGCGGTGCCGAATGAGTTGAGGGCGGATGAGAGAGCTGCGAGCTCGTTGTTGAGGCCCGATTGGCCGCCAGAGCCCCAGAGGCCTAGGAGGAGGGAGGTCTTGGTGTTGATAGCCGCTTGGATAGCTTCGGTTGGGGCGTTTATGGTCCCAGCCTGGATCATGGTGTAGAGACGAGCACTGGTAAAGCCGCTTGCTCCCACCAGGTTCTGCGCAGCTGTGAACTCATTCTGGTAGTCTGTTTCGGTCATTGGGGCATTTGCACTGTTGGTAGCTCCGTAATTGAAGCCCTTATATACCTGGGCAGAGACTGCTGAAAGAGACGCCGTGAGGGCAACGAGGGTTGAGGTAAGCATAATGATACAAACGAAGGTGTCCTTTGCTCAATAAGACTAGGTAAGGAAATAGGAAATGTTGCAGTAGGTAATGAGATGGAGGTTGGAAGAAGAAGAAAAGATACGGTACTTGAGAGAAAAGGATTTATGCTTATATCTAGCTCTGACATCGTGACTTCCATGCTCGTATTCAACGTGAAATTCTCCGAGAGTCCCGTGTTGACTTCGTATTAGCGTACGGCCAAATGCAGAAATGACTCGGGAAGTGGGCACCAGCCCCCAACCAAGGCAACAAGCCAGCGAAATTCTCTGATGCAGGCACTGACGCAGCTTTCGCAACTAGACCCCTCTATTTTTGGGTCAAATGTGGGGAAGACAGCCTAGTCAGGCCAAGTGAATACGCTGAAATCTGGGAACGCGAAGAAGACCCCTTTGTCCATTCTATGTAAGAGTCAATAGAAGATTACTCTTGTTTGTGCGAGACGTTGTTTTGCATGCTCGGTGGATGGCCGCTGGCATGTGTCATCAACCGACAGTGGCGCGAAGGAGGCGGCGTGGAACGGAAGCCGATGTTGGCTGTTGCTCACCCTTTACACTAGAATCGATCCATAGATATTGCTTCATAGTCTTAAAGTCTAGCTACAAGCTTGTACAAAAAGGCTTATTTCTACGCATCGATGTACCAAAAGTTTCGGTACATCCATTGTTGTTGAATTTATTATGCCATTGATGGGTGAGCTAGCACCGGCAAAACTCCGGGCTAAGGCCGGGTGCCAATGCCGAGAAGGCTTTAAAGGCAGATTTCTTGGTCGCTCCATGTCGATACGGTAGGAACGTCCATCTCCCTTTGATTCAATACTTAATTATATTAGATTCGATTCCTAATGGCGCTGGTACAATAGTGTTGTGATCTTGTTCGTCTTCTTTGCCTCGTCGTCGCTTCGCATTGTCAATTAATCTCGCTAGCTATGTGTTCTACGTGTGAGCGTGTTTTGCTACTCAACGTTCCCCTAGGTGATGTTGGGTCCCCACTACTTGGTCTGAAAGTCAGAGAGTACGTTCAGCGGATCCTGAAAATCTTTCAATACGCACAAAGTTTTGCCGTCGTAGAAGTAAACATTGACCCCGTCCACGCTGGGCTACCGTGGGCTGGTGTCAATGTCCCTCCTGTCTTTAAGCCTTTGATCTTTTCATCCGACTGTCAAGCTCAATACCACAAGATTTACGCGATTCTACATTGAGATACGCCTCTGCTTTGTGAATGCCTGAAGGAATTCATCTTTATTCAAAAGTACTGACGATTCAGCTTGTTCTCAATGACTCGAAACAAATCGACGCTGCTCTAAATGGCTTAGCAGAGATTAGCACCCTGATTGCTCGACAAGCTGTCGTCGAGAGTTTGTAACTCAACCGGGTAGAGCACAACTTGAAGGCAACTTATCACGAGAGCTTGACGGATCCGTACACGAAAATTCTTGAATTCCAGGCTACAGCTGCTTGCAATTTCAATAGGAATACGTTACCACGGGGGCTTAGGTCCACACTACAGCTGGACGATTGGTCAAAGCTTCTTCAAGAAGTCAAAACAAAGGACGTTGCCTGCAAGGAGCTCATGCATGTCTTCGACTCTATGGACCAGAAGTCTGGGACCCTGCTCTTGCAGAAGACCTTAAGCAGCAAGACCCAAAACGGAAATGCTTTCTATGCAGCCATGACCCCAATCTCAAGCAGCTCTCTACGAGACGGTAATCTGCGGGTTGCCGAGTATAACAGTGAGTTACTCGAGACTCGAATGAGAAGGATGAATGAGCGGGCTCGGGATGAAGAAACTTCGAAGCGGACTAAATCACTTCACCGTAGAACACCTTCTTCGTCGGGAGTCAATGCGAACTCTTCGAGGGAACTAGAATGGCGAGCGTTTCTGGCCCATATTGGCGAAGATCCCAGCTTGATTGTGAGGGAAGCTGAAGATGTGAGGGTGACTACTATAGCAAATGAGGAAAACATCGCGACGCAAGAAGAGGGGGATATCTGAAGAGCAAAAGAGACACGAGTGTCTAGGACCTTGCCATTACTGGGTTCATGCGTAATGATGGCCCTTTTTCTATGCTTGTATATTATTGAACATTATGGGTGGCGGTGTCTGATCAATCGGTCAATGGTAAAGAGTAATACCCAAGAGTCATGGCGTTCATGATCATATCACTTATATCACAGAAAATTCGTCACATTCTCAGCAGGACTCTCATTTTCAGGGATCAGGATTGGTACACATCCCTTTTCTCAGGCATCTGCACCTCCCCTGGCCTATTCATGCCAAGCGTCCTCGCACTATCAACTGTCACGAACCCATACTTGACATGGGTCTTACCAAAACGTTTCAACAAATCACTCTCATTCGCAAATGCTTCCCCACCAATCAGTTATGATGCATTAAATGCTTTCGCAATCTCCACAGGACTGAGCGTCACCGTCCTCCCAATCCCTCTCCAGCCCCGGAACGTGGCAGCGACGGCCAACACGGCGACAAACATCATCGCGAGCGCGCCTCCTAGGTATGCGTTATTCGACTGGTAGACCCTCTGGCTGTAGTATCAAGTCCCCACGACGTTCTGGGCGTCCGCGGCGTTGCGATTGCTAGCTGTAAGAGCGGTGCGGAGCATGATATTATTTAGCTGGGTTGGTATGGATACGGTTGGGTCTGAGGACGTGACGTTACACCATTGTTTTAGCTCGGTATAGCTGTAAGAGTCGATTCGGATGGACTGGAAGGCGAGTAATCCATTGTATGCTATGTTCCATCCAGCACCTTGGGTGTCGATTTGAGTAGCATTGCTCCCCAATGCGTTTGTGACGGCGAATTGGATGCTCCCAAGGGTACTGTTTTGTGCATTGATGTTGCTTGTTATGTGGGTGTAATTAATGGTTGAGTGATTGGGTAGATTGCTGTCGGTAGCGAGGGTTGCGGGGCTAAGCGTTAGAGTGCCGGCTGATTGTGATGGCGTATTCAACAATGGCAGGCAATAAGGAACAATTTCTGGTGCACAAGGTTCCTGGGCAACTTCCCAGTGAAGTGTGCGAGGTATTGTCGATGTAGACGCTGTGCAATGACATACTTTCGCCGTCTGCCAAGCCGCCAGAATACGTGAAACAAACTCCAAAGATAGGATTAGAGGTGTAGTTGACCCGCAGCTCGGATGAAGGTACTGAATCACGAAGAAAGAAGCACCATGATCGACTGATGTGGATACGGTAGTGCAATTAGCGACGAGACCTAGTCTATTGACGGTTGTCGTGCACTGGTCAATACAGCCGGATGAAGATAGGATCATCGTTGTTCGGTTATGTTATCACTCATTATTGCAGCAAGTGTAGGAGTCAGTAGATTCGCTGGGGAATCACCATACGACCCCGCTTCACCTGGCCCATCGCTACCAACTATAGTGCTAGTGTACCCTTGGGGAAGTTGTTGGACAGCGTTGGCAGTCAAGTTTACTGATGATACCGAATTTCGCGCTGTGACTGAAGAGGCCCTTTGAAGTAAACCACCGCCAAAAAAAGATACTGCGACAATCAAAGTGGCCAGGCCCACAAAGTGGAAGTACCTGCCGGCTGTGATAGCAGACATAGGGCCAACACCCATCGCCCAGTAGTGATGCAGGTTGCATATTGTACCTCCTTTCAAAGCACGACGCCACCATGATATCTTGACGCCTTTTGACAACGAAAAGGCCAGAAGTGAATTCCCTGCTCCTAAAGCAGGGACATGCAGACTGGCGGCTGGATTTTCCATGGGCTTGATCCATAGGTTTGCCGTGCCAGAGCGCCAAGACCATGGCAGAGAGGGCGCCACAGATCAAAACATAAAGTAGTGCAAGTAGGCCCAACCAGGGCAGCTGTCTCAAGAACCCTGGGCTCCAGGTGCGCTGCTTTGACGATGGTGTATTTGAGGATTTGCTAGCTCTGCCATGTTCCTGCTGACAAAGAAGCCATACTTGGCTAGAGATGCGAAAGGAGTACAACAAAGACGAGTGAATAATGGAGATGATGTTGTGTTTTAACTCTGTCAACGAGGAAGAAAGTTGTACGCTATATTACTCCGGCGACTGTACACATTCCAACTGACAGAGGTCTGATTTGGCAAGAATGAGGCAATGGGCACCTTTCAGCTGAAGCATTCCTAGTCCAGCGCATCTTCACGGCCAAATCCTTCACTTACCTGTTTGGGTCACTAGTGGTTCAAGTTCATGAGCTACTCATGATGGCGTATTGCCTTTGCTAAACCAACCAGGATATATTGACCAACAGTGTAGACTTATGGACTACATAGCTTCACACCATAAGGTGGCCCAGAGGCTGTTAGCCTCGCAGCCAGAAATTTGGCTCGTTGCGTGCATAAGGAAACTGCAATTAATACAAACGGTATGATGTTGTAGTGCATTTCTATAGTCACGTGACTTGGATCATCAAGCTTTTGACTAGACGCGCCTAACGCGATTCCCGTAGACAATGCCATGCATTCAGGAACACTAGTGACTGACAGTAGAGAGAGTTGTAGCTCTTTACAATCATGCAGCAGTTGCTTAAAGACTGGCGGCAAGATGCCATGCACAAGCACCAATACGAATCTGCCATTTACATTGGAGACAAGCTGCTCGCCATCACGAGTAAGCACCCGAACTGTATCTCACAAAAGCAGGCAACTCACCACTTGCTATAGATGACGACAATGATGCCTTTTTTCTCGCCCAAGTCCACTTCTCCACCGGAAATTATACTCGCGCCCAGAGCTTCCTCGAAAAGCACGATCTCGTGGAACGGAATACCTCATGTCGATATTTGGCGGCCCACTGTCAAATACGGCAAGGTAAATATGAGGAGGCCCTGTCGATACTTGGGGACAAGAACCCTAGTCACCTCATCATATCCCCAAGTAAAACTAGGCGGAAACTGCAACATACCAGTGGCAACTTGAGGCCTGGACCTAAGAACGGAAAGACAAATGGGAAGCTGGACAGGATAGAGAAGAGCGAGGAGAGAGACAGGGAGAATCTGTCGGACATCAAGTACGAAGCAGGAATGTGCTATTTACGCGGGATCTGCTATGCGAAGCAGAACGCTTTTGACCGGGCAAAGGAGTGCTACAAGGACGCTGTAAGGATCGACGTGCAGTGCTTCGAAGCCTTCGACCAGCTCATGAAGAACTCGCTCATGTCCCCAGATGAGGAATGGGCGTTTCTCGAATCACTGGACTTTGACTCGATCTCTGGCGAAGACACCGATTCGTCACAAGAAGCTGCTCAATTCGCTAAGATGCTTTATACAACCCGCCTGTCCAAATACAAGAACCCGACAGATTTCAACCATGCCTCCGAAACTCTCTCAACCCATTACAATCTCGCCACAAACCCAGATATCCTCCTCTCAAAAGCCGAACTCCTCTTCACCCAATGCCGCTTCAAGCAAGCACTCGCCCTCACAACCTCCATTCTCGACACCGACGAGTACAATTTCTCGATCTACCCTCTACACCTCGCCTGCCTCCACGAGCTCGCTCAAACGAACACGCTCTTCCTTCTCTCCCACCGCCTCGCTGACCTTCACCCGGACGAGCCAGAAACTTGGCTCGCCGTCGGCGTGTACTACCTTAGCATATCACAAATCGCCGAAGCTCGCCGCTTCTTCTCCAAAGCCTCAATGATGGATCCCCACTTTGGCCCTGCCTGGATCGGCTTCGCCCATACATTCGCCGCAGAAGGCGAGCATGACCAAGCCATATCCGCCTACAGCACAGCCGCCCGTCTCTTCCAAGGAACCCACCTTCCACAGCTCTTCCTCGGCATGCAACATTTGCAACTCAACAACATGAATCTCGCAAATGAATTTCTCCAAGCAGCTCACAACGTCTGTGGAACAGATCCCCTGCTTCTCAATGAGCTGGGTGTAGTATTCTACCATCAAGATCAACTCGAGCCGGCCATCGCGTTGTTCAACAACGCCCTCGCCATAGCCACAGAGATCGACAGCGATGCTGCAGCTTGGATCGCTACCCGAGCTAATTTAGGCCATGCTTATCGCCGCCTAAGTAAATTTGATCTCGCGCTCCAAGAGTTCGAAGAAGTCCTTCGCCAGGGAGGTCGCGACACGGGCATTTTCTGCGCCAAAGGGCTTGTCTTGCTCGAAGTTGGAAGGCCATGGGAAGCGGTGTGCGCTCTACACGAGGCGTTAGCAGTGAGCCCGCAAGACCCAATCGCTACGGACCTGCTGGGGAGGGCGTTGGAGGAGAATGCTAGTGTACAGGGATGGGGGAGTAGTATGCCGGAGGAGGATGCGGAGGATAGGGAGTTTGAGAACTTTATTGGGAGAAGTAAGGAGAAGGTTGGGAGTAGGAGGGCGAAGGGGAAGGGAAGGGCGAGGAGGAGTGGGAGGGGGAGTGAGATGGGGATGGGGATGGGGGAGGATACTATGATGATTATGAGTGATGAAGAGGATTGATGAAATGTACATCACGGCCTGGGCAGGATGAGGGACTTGCGTGAGCCTGAGGGCGTTATAAATGCATCTGGGGCGTCACTGATTGATTGTATAGACTACGCTGTATGATCAAGGGCTTAGATATCTAGATACCCAAGAGAGAATAGTTGCATTGGTTGCTCGAAGGCGTTATGCTATCCATGCACTCACGCTCCAGTAGCATTGTAAATGTAGTGATTGCTCGCGTTACTGGCTTCAGCGCTTCGTTATGGGCAACCCCTGTTTGACCACTTGAAGCTCCAAATCAAGTCATGAATGGCCAATCAGTGCGATACGTCTGGGCGTAAATTGACTTTTAATGAAACGCCAACGGTAGCATTAGAAATAAAACAGTAACCAACTTTGAGGCTGTTTACTTGCCAGAAGTGCAAGAAGGGCAGATAAACGAAAACGGAGGAGCCTTCGATGCACGAGGATGAAGCTCGTTTTTATGACGAACAGTCAAGTTGAAAAGCACGCTGGAGCGTGCGAGCCGTAACAGCTATAGTGGAAATGGAAGAAGAGCGGCCAATGATAGACATGATAGAGCAGCGTAGAGGCCATGCTCATCACCATTTAGGAGTAGTTGTGAGGTAACAGTGAGTTTGGCGGCGTCAGAATCCTTGTCATCATCATGATTATCAAAGTCAACAAAGGAAGCGCACCATTGTCGACCAAATTATTGGCCATTGTTTCGATGAGAGTAGAGTGATCGATTGAGCTATTTATGACAATGCACGTCTAAACATGATGATACGACCCTGCTTCCATGCCCCTCTTTCCGCCGCGCCACCAGCTTACAAGAATGGAACATGCATACTTTTTGGCGAAGGAGCCTCGCCGAACACCATTTCAACGGGTCATGGAGAAGGAAAAACGACCGAGAGGTTAACTGGAGTTGCCCAACTGTCACTAGAGTCCTGGTAAGGAGCCCTGGTGAGGTTGGTTATCGCTGTCACGCTGACAGTGAAGTGTAGTAACTCAGTGGTAGAAGGCCGACGAAGTGTCGAAAAGGCGGAGTTGGGACTTAGGGTGGTGCACTAAAGAAGGATTAAATGCCATGGCGGTGAGTAAAGAGCGTGGTTTATGGCCGCCGAAGAAGAGGAAAATATGTGTCGCTAAGCCTAGGATTTTGTCGAGCCAGTGTCTGTTATCCAGATGAGACGAGCAATGGTGAGGCTTATCCAATGGTCGATGGGAACAAAGAGCGGTATGTAGCCGGAGGTGTTGCATCATTGGGAGGTGAGGGAGGGTGTCTATCCGCGGACTAAGGGGTTGGTTAGCATCTTATGGGTGTGTAGGTACGGTAAGGTACCATGCTTACCGAAGAGACCTCCGTCTCTATACGAAGCAGCATTGTCACGCTGAAGCTGCTCGGCAGACACATCCTCCTCCTTCTTGACTACGGCAGCGCGCCTAGGCTTGATGTCCAGCGCCTGCACATGGTCAGCAACAATACACCAAGAGCAATCAAGAACGCGAGACATACATTGTAGCAAGCACGGAACAATTCACCACAAAACTTTCCTCCCAAGCTCGCAACACGGCAAAGATCTTTGACGGTATCCGGGTCACAGTTGCGCAACAGCATGGGCGACACGCGACGGAAGTAGCTGACGAACGATCCATTCTCCTTGTCAAGCTCCTCATAGTACATGTCCTCGGCCCAATCAAAGAAGGTGGCGGGATTAATCTTGGACAACATCTTGCTAATCGAGAAAGACTTGACGGCCATCTGCTGCAATCCTGGGAGCTCGAAATAAGCAGCGAGAGAGAAAACCTCGTGGATCTCCCGGATACGGAGGAAAATGGTAAGTGAATCCTTCTTGAGCGTGAACTTGTCGGTGTAGAGGTATGAAATCATTTGCTCAAAAGCGATCGTGTCGAAGGAGTCCATGAGCAAGACATTTTGCTTGGTGGCACGCTTGTTGGATCTAGCCTTGCTGATCTCGCGAACGAAGCGAGGAGATTTAGTGAGGACGGTCTCGTGGACATGGAATTGAGGGCAATTCGCGCCGCCGCCGAGCTTGACCATGAAGATGGTAGCGGTGAAGTTGCTAGAGGAACGTTAGCACGGGTGCTTTGGTATGTCCTGAGTAAATTGGGGACTTACGTGAACTCTGGAGTGACCGTATTGGTAGCAGAGGTAGCGCTGGGAGCTGCACGCATCAACGGTGTGCTACGGACGCGCTTGGCTGGAGTAGCAGCAGCAGAGCCGGTGTCAGCACGGCGTCGAACACGCTTCAGAGACTTGTTGACAGGCTTAGCAGCTGGGGCACGACGAGGACGGCGAGTACCGTTGAGTGAGGCAGAAGAAGCTGAGGCAATAGAGCCGGAAGCTGGAGAATCGACTTCGGAAGGATTGTTTGCATGGTCAGCGGCGTAGTCAGAGGCAACATTGTCGGTGTCAGTGGAATCAGCGATGCTACGCTCGTCGATATTTGGGGATACAGCAGTTGCTAGTGGGCTGGAGATACTCTTGCGAATGTTAGCGTTAATTGGAGTAAATTGTCCCTTCACTGGCTCCATGGGCGCAGTGGGTGCCACTGGAGTGGACGCCTTCCCATGAAACTTGTTGGTACCGTTGGAAAGCGCCAGGAGCATGGTAGCGTCTTCAACGCGAGACTTGCTGGAAGATGCAGGAGAAGGAGTTAGTGGAGCTGCGGACTCGCCAGTTGAAGCGGGTGCCGCCACATTAATGTTGACTTTTGCAGCCTCTTGAGCTGCAGGAGATGACATTTCTGAGGTGTGTTACCGTAGATTATGGAGCGAAATGAGAGTGTATGAGTAGTGTACAGTATAGAGCTAAGGCTAGAACTTTTGAAAGTTGTGGAATGGGAAAAGGTGACGGTTGTTGGGGGTGTAGATAGAAGAAGTGGGAGAGAATTTGGGATAGTGGAGCGTGTTTAAGTAGCTTTTCGGTGGCGACGTAACCTCGGGAGGTCGTCGTGTTTCGATGATGGATCATAATACTTGGCTGTTTGGGAGGGGGACGAGCCCAAAAGGCGGGATTTTGACTCGAAGTCTTCCAAAACTTTCAAATTTCAGTCTTGTAGTGAAGCAACAACTGGGGAAATTTGTCACACCTGTGATTCGCCCCCCGGGGTAATTGCTCAGTGACAAGACTTTTGGATCTTTATCGTTGCAATCTAAGCAGCAGATAACAGCAGATGTATGTTGTACAAGGTCAGGTAAACAACACAGAAGTGGTAATTAAAGCCCGGATATAAAGGAAATAATGACGAAATCGCATAGTGAACTGCACAAATCGACTCCGGAATAGGGAATTCCCTAGGTTATATTGGGCCCCGGAGAGTGAATGAGGCGGATTTTTAATCTCAAGAAGCGTGAAGTGTATGTGTCACACACATCAACTGAAGCAGAAAGGGTGACACTTAGCAGACTAAGAGAGCAGGGATCCTGTCGCTTCGGATCCATGTGGGAGCTGGTGGAAGACAAAGTCTGCAAGGAGGCGAGCCAGTGCCTGTGAAGGTATGGCAGCGTGAGCGTAAGTCCTATTGATCTAGCCATGAATGGTGCATCGAGTATATCAAGGTAAAGAGTACGTGCTTAGGCTTGCCAAATCCCAACTACATGCCTCATATCGGTGGTGCTCACAGCCCCTAAGCTGTTTTGCACATGTTTTTGTGGTGGAGATCGCGATTTTGGCTCGCTGGGCGAGTTTCACAGTCTACTATAATACACGTTACAGCAGATGAATCCAAGAAAATGGTTCAATTCTAATCAATCTTGTCTGCAGAGCTGGTCAGTAAATGGCTGGCTTGGAGGGTTGTTGGAACATGCCTTTTGGCAATTGTGGCCCGTTCCTCCACGCAATGATTTGCCCTGAAAAGGCTCACACGATCTTGTTCATGAATTTTCATCATCTGCTTCAGGTCCTCAAGATTTGCACCAAACTGCAAACGTAGACGGCGGCAAACGCCCTCAATTCAAAATCCACGACTAAGTAAGAAGATCCGCGACTGCGAACGGTCAGCACAATGCAAGAGAGTCGAAATGTGGTACATACCGTTCATTGGCATTTCATCGATCTGGGTTGAGTAATACACTGAGCCGTTAGCACAAGCTTAGTACAGTAATATTTTTTGCAACTCACATTCAATATCACGCAAGATGCGAACGTCGTCGCTCGTAACAAAGTTGATAGCGACGCCCTTCCTTCCAAACCTCCCACTTCGGCCAATCCTATGGATGTAATTCTCACGATTGCTGGGCAGGTCGTAATTGATCACAAGCGAGACCTGCTGCACATCGATACCACGAGCCCACACATCCGTGGAAATCAGCACACGGGAGTTGCCCTGACGGAAGTCCTGCATAATGCTGTCTCGCTCTTTCTGCGGCATCTCGCCGTGCATCGATGACACAGTGAAATTGGCCTCACGCATCTTATCCGTCAGCCAGTCAACCTTCCTACGTGTGTTGCAGAAGATTACTGCTTGGGTGATGGTGAGAGTATCGTAAAGATCGCATAGTGTATCAAACTTCCACTCTTCCTTCTCGACAGCGATGAAGTATTGCTTGAGACCTTCAAGCGTCAACTCATCACGCTTGACCAATATCCGGACAGGGTCGGTCATGAATTTCGTAGTCATGTCGAGCACATCATATGGGAGCGTAGCTGAGACGACGACAACCTGAGTCGCAGGAGGCAGGTAGCGATAGACGTCGTAGATCTGCTCTCGGAAACCACGATTGAGCAGCTCATCGGCCTCATCTAGCACAAGGATCTTGATGTTGCGAGTGCGCAGATTGCGGCGGCGAATCATGTCAGCAACTCTCCCTGGAGTTCCAGAGACGATGTGCTGGCCGTAGTCGAGCTTACGGATATCCTCTCCAACGTTCGTTCCTCCAATGCAAGCATGGCATTGCACGTTCATGTAGTCTCCAAGCGCCATCACCACAGACTGAATCTGGGTTGCCAATTCTCGTGTAGGTGATAGAACCAACGCTTGGGTCTCCCGGACCGCCGTATCGATGACCTGAAGGCAGCTGATCGAAAATGTAGCTGTCTTGCCTGTACCAGATTGGGCTTGGGCGATGGTGTCGCGCCCTTTGCAGATCTGGACGATAGCTCTGGACTGAACAGCTGAGGGTGACTCGTAGCCGTATGCATAGATTCCACGGAGCAGGTTCTCCTTGAGTTGCATGTTCTCGAATGTTGGCGCAACTGTAACCTCCTTCGAAGTTGAGAACTCCATCTTTTCTGCTCATTATCAGTACGTATTTGGGAAAGCTGGTGGGTAGACTGCGTACCCTCCGTGTTTCTGTCAATGCCCGCCATTGTTGCTGATTGTTAATGTAATTTTTCGATTATGGCAGCAAGAAAGGTGAAGTTGAGCAACCACCACTAGAGCTCTCGCAAGGTTTAAGATAGTTTAGCCGCGATTCTGCCGCTATCGCGCTCTGATTGGTCCCTCAATGACTGGGCCAGAGTTTTGATACTGCAATTCTACCTCAATGAGCGACGCTCAACAGCCTTCTCTAGCACAAAACCTCTCAATCAATCTATCTATTGCAGACATTTGAACCAGCTCCTACGACTAGATCACGAAGACCCGCTAGCAGAATGTTGCTCGAAGAGCAGCGGTTCCTCCACGAGGACCTGGAGAGATTGGAGCAGGGGATCAGTGACCGAGTAGCAGAGGACCCACGACACGTATGTATTATTTCAGAGATTTCTGAAAACTCATCAGCTTTGTTGACCACCTTTCAGATCCGCGACCGATTAAACAGAGACCACCAAATCGCAGGTTTCCTCGACCGCATCCAGACACAGTCCAAGCGACTTCTCGACATCTACCATGACACAGAAGGCTTACGAACGAAGGAGATACAATCGGTATCTACGGGTGACCCATTCGACGAATTTTACAAGCAGATGACCGAGATCAAGGACTTCCACAGACGGTATCCAAACGAGCCTGTGGAGAATCTAGAGAGGGCATATAAGCGGAAAGCCCCCGGAGAAGGCGAATCAGCGACCATGGAGGTGGATAACATGTTTGCTGGCGAAGAGGCATTTGGCCGATTTTTAGATTTGACAACATTACACGAGGAATCCATAAATTTACACAACCTCAAGCGGGTGTCATACCTGCAATACCTACAGTTGTTCGACAATTTTGGACCGCCACACATGAATCTGAAGCGCGCGGACAAGAATACAGATCAATACTTCAGCTACGTTGGGCGACTAGCAGACTACTTAGAGGAATTTCTGAAGCGAACAAGACCGCTGGAGGATCTAGAGAAACTCTTCACATCGATTGATCAGGACTTCGAAAAAGCGTGGGAAGAGAACGCAATACCAGGTTGGGGGCCAGAAGCTCAGCCTGTAGGTCCTGCAGCACCCGTCACGGAAGGCACTGGCGAAGGCGTGTGGTGCCCAGACTGTGAGAAAGAGTTCAAGAATGACAATGTCTACAAGAGCCATCTGAGTGGCAAGAAGCACATCAAAAATGCTGAAGCACAGAAAGCAAACGGTAACACCAATGGAACTACGAATGGCGAGTCAGCAAACGCACGAGGCTCCACGATCCAACGCCTAAAAGAACGCGCCATAGCAGAACGCGAATATCGTGTCAAGCGTTTAGCCTCAACCATGGAAACCGTCCGCACCGACACACGCGTCAACGTTGAGCGGAAACAAGGCATGACAGAGCGCGAGCGGCAGATGGAACTCGATGCCATGTTCGCCGAGTCTACGGAGGCTCCTCAACGGAATGGTGATGAGGACTCAGACTCCGACGGCGACGAGAAGATTTACAACCCCCTGAAACTGCCCCTAGCCTGGGATGGCAAACCCATTCCCTACTGGCTCTACAAACTTCACGGTCTGGGAGTAGAATTTCCGTGCGAGATTTGTGGGAACTTTGTGTACATGGGACGAAGGGCGTTTGATAAGCATTTCAACGAAGCAAGGCATATCTATGGCTTGAAGTGCCTGGGAATTACGAATACTACACTGTTTAGGGAGATCACAGGTATCGAGGACGCGCTGAAGCTGTGGGACAAGATCCAGCGCGACAAGAAGAAGGAGAAGACAGCGGGCCAGGATGTCGTACAGATGGAGGATGCAGATGGCAATGTTATGCCCGAGAAGGTGTACTACGATCTGCAGAAGCAGGGCTTGCTCTGAGCCTTTCAAGCTACGGCGGTACAATTCGAAGGGACCGCTAGGCAATACATACGAGTAGGGTAGAAGCATGCTGCCAGGTATTTGAGAACCCAAAGCCATAGCCAATATGCAAATCTTCTTCTAACGCATTATCCAAAGGAACGCATGCAAGCCTCAATATTGCTTGTTGCATGATCGACTGCGGCCATTTCCTCGTCATAGAGTACGAGCCCGCCAATCACGTTCCAACAATGTTTTTCGCTTCATAAATCAGAGGAGAAGCTATATCTCGTATCTCCAGTTACGCTCAACGAGCCTGATGTGTAAGCCCTGAACGGGTTGCGGCTGTGGCTTGTGTAGGAAATCATGATAGTCACCGCTCGCTGCTCAGCCGTCATATTGCTGGAATGCTCAAAGCCTTAAGTATGTGAGTCAAATCGCACTTCCATTTCCTTCTCTCAGCGAGTAGCTGTCGTTCCAATACACACTCTCGTGCATTTTTTCGTACTCTCCTTCGCAGTCTTTGTCGTTTGCTATTGCAAAACGTCCGCTATGCTACTTGCTCAACCTGTGGTGCCTGTATCGCTCTGGACATTTCCTATTGCCTCATGGCCAACCAACCCTTGCACCATCAAGTGGGTCGACTGCAGTCTAATTGTTCCCTCGCTCCTGGAAGGGACCGGTGGTAACCTGACTGACCTCCCTTCAATGCTCCGTTGCGGCCAGCTCGACGTCCCAATGGACTACACCAAACCTATCAGCGCCATAGATACCATCACTCTTGGCCTGGCCATGTATCGTCCTGCCAATCCCAAAGGCGTCATCTCATAGCATGCGGGATGTGTGCGCGAAGGAGGCAGAACTTCTCTGACGAGGCTGTGCTACAGTAATTCCCGGAGGTACCGATGCTGCCGCCGTCGTAGCATGTGAGGTTGCGTTGAACCAGACGCATGATTTCTCGGGACTCTTGAAGTATGACTTGATGAGTACGGCAACAAAGCAATACGCCTCTGCCCACATGACCTTTTCTGACAAACAATCCTCTCTCGCTTTAGAGGTGGATGTTAGAGGCACCTTCAGCTCGAATCCACTCAACGTTTCTCTTTAAGCTTGTAGCGGCATAACTGGTCTCTAGTCAGTCTCCGATCTCCTTGCGCTTCTCCAGCAAATGACAAGCGCTGCCGTAGTCCTACTAATGAACATGAATATGACACTTTCCGTGCTGCAGCAGCAACGGTCGTCAAATCATGGATTGGAAATAGCTCTCCGCCGGGCATTATTTGGTATGTTGGCTCAGCGGAGGTTGTCAGGGATTTTAAAAGCATTCGCCAAGCTCTCAGCTATGGCAAAATGCTCTTCCTCGGCGTCCTATAGTGAGCGATTTTCATCTCTCGCAGTCCTGGTGATGCAGATCTTCCTCTTCGCCCAGTGGTTCCTTTAGAGCGGCACAATATGCCACTATGTTCCCTGACCGTGTTGGCCACTTCGTGCTTGATGCCGTTGTTCCCCACGGGCTGGTAAGTCCAGCACAAAATAATCTACTTCCCTACATCCACAATATTTCACCGTACAAGCGCAAGACGAAATAGCCATCCTTAATCGGGCGTTGCTCCGTGCAGATGCCTACTGTCAGAACAACTCACGCTGTCTCTTTCACTTTAAAGGGAAAGGCAGTATCCTTAAAGTTGGTGGACAAGGAATCGATCTAGAGTCTGTGCTGACCCCATTCTCTACCCAGGCATACCAATAAACTCTCAAACCCGCTCACAAAGCTCCCTTAACAGCGAAACCCTGCGCCAACAACACTCTATGCTGTTCAACTGTAACACCATTTGACGTGCAGCAGGGCATTGCAAAGCCAATTCACCAACCAGCCAGATTTCCCTGCCATTTTCGAAGCTCTTGAAGCGGTGTAATCAGGTTATGCTAGCGAATTTTCAGTAGGGCCGATTGCAAATATAGGTCTCATCTGGGCTATGCCTCTCGAGTGCAACGATTATCGTAAAAATGCCACTTCGTTATCGCATCATTGCTGATTTGAATCCTCTCAGATCCACAAGCAAACACCTGTTCCGCAGCGCTTTGGGTCAGTCGCATAGACTCTCTATGTCACTACAATGAATTCCGGCTTACTTATGTTGCCTACCCTAGATTGACAAAAACGATATTGATACGAACCTAGCCCGGCAGACTCAGATTAGCCAAACCGTACCCTCACAGGACAATATTCAGAAACTGCTGACAAACCGCCATTTCAAGCTCTGGTGCTCCCCATGGCCATACCCGACACCTCCCAGTATTCCTCTCCACATCGACGCCTCAACGCTCTTACTAACATCATTCTCGACGCCACGTGAGCCCAAGCAGCTCTTACTAACCGCCGAATAAAATTGACAACAGACGCAACGTAAATCAGTGCACCAACAGAATGGGCCACCTTTGTCTGGTCCACATCTCCTAATTCACCCCTTGCCGTTCGCCACGGCTATAGCCATGTTGGCTTCGTTGGTACGAGCGTATCTACCATCATTCTGATATGGAGGTAATCTCTTGGCATACATACTAAATCTTTGCCGTGTACGAGTAGCAGCGGGCCAGCCATCAATACAGCAACTTACGAAAGACCTCCCGCGCACGGGTGTCTTACCGTGCCCAGGAAATGATACTGCGGTCTCGGTTTACGCTCCTGGTATGGTTTGTGGGCTGTTTAGGGATCCGGATATGGTGCCGACTGGGCTTGCGGCTGGGGATGTGGATGGGGATAGTGGATCTTGATACATGATCTTAAAAGTTGCACATGAGGATTATGCCGCTGGAGGTGGGATGTCTATCTTAATTGAAAAGACGGCTCCAGGAAAGAGTTGGTGGAGTGTGGATTTTGTGTAAAATTGTTCTAAATGGAGTCGACCTGGTGCGAAAATAATGGCACTTCATCATGGACATATCATGATTGGTTTTAGCAAGCCAACGATTTTACACTCGAGACCCCAGAGCGTCAGACTGTTCTAGCCGATCTATCGTAACGTGCATGACTCACGTGATACCTGACACTGTATGCATATCCAAAGAGATAGATCATGGACAGTGATCCATCTGCGCCCATGGCAGGCATCCAACTCCTTTCACTTACTTGACAATCCATAATCTGAAACGGGAGATGACAGCCCATGACGTCACGTTTTCTTCGCAAGTAGTGGTGATTGTATTGGTAGGGAAGTGAGACATGCATGCTTTGATGCATCATTTGAAGCGAGGTGTAGCATGAGATTACTTTAGGAATTTGTCATATTATCGAACATCCAAATACTCCCAGCCCCTAAAAGTTGAGCAACACCTTCCTAGCCAAATTTATTTACCCATATGAACCAAGCCAGTCGACTCCCGAGCACGCAAGTGTGTTACAAGCAAGACATCCAGTGCTTTCACCCTCAGAATTCGCACATGTAATGCAACATCATTCAAGAATATCACTTCGTAGTACAAGTCTTTGAGCGCACCATAGTAACAGAATAGCAAGCAACATTGACAGGATCCACCAGCACAAGAACCATAGTACAGAGATGTTTGCCCCAAATTCTCAGCATGAGGTTTAGCCACAGCCATCTAGCCTACCCATAGAGAGCGAGCGAGCGAGCTCGACCAGTAGACATACACCGCAGTCAGTCAATACCAGAAGCTCAGAACGCCATTTCATTGTGTAGGGGTAGAGATTGATGAGAGGACTCTCGCAGAGTCATAGATTGGGTCCACAGACATACACCGAAGTCAGTCCACATGGAGGCCATGTGACGATATGGTCGAGATACTTTTTGCTGATCGATCGGCTTTGCAGGGGCGATTTTGACTGATAACCCTTATCCGTGGACTTTGATATCGCAGAATTAAGTCAGGCTAGAACCGAGTCCAAATCCATCGAAACTATTGTATGCATACAGATTTTAAGATGGATCGCTGGAGGGCGGCCGGAAATCATTTGTCGAAGTGGATGACGACCAAGGCATGGTGGTGAAATAAGATTGAGAAGCAAACGGCCTGCGCGCTGATCATGATTCGGGCAATGGGGAAGAGGTCGATTGTGATGGTGGTGATCAAGCCAGCAATGACAGCTGATCGGTACCAGCAGCCTCAGGTACTTGAACCTTCGCATCATCATCGCCCTTAGCACTCTCGCTCTCCCAAATGTGGATGGCGGCAGCCTCTGGCTCAAAATTGAAGTCTGCTTCAATAGCAGTATCGTCTGCCTTGGCTGCAAGCTCGGCCAGAAGCTTTTTCCAGCCTTCACGACCTTCAGTCCCGGCATTGGGATGCGAGTGAGACGGAGAGGATTGCTCCTCAATATTGGAGGCAGCAGCAGCCTTCTCATCGACCGAGTCCTCAACAGGGATGATGATGAACGAAGACGAGTCACAACCTTCAGCATAGAAGTCTTTGGCGTCGAGGTCACCGAGGGGGCTACGAGACTCATCCGTCATCTTGTCGCGACGCATAGCACTCATCTGAGTTGCATGATCAACAGGCGGGATGTTCTCCTTGTTGTCTTTGTCACCCTTGAGAGACGAACTCTCGTCATCCGAGATGTCAAGCGTACATGTAGAGTGCTCCATCAGGTTGGCCATCTCATCATCAGGAGTGTCCTCGTGGATGTCGAATTGCCATCCCTTCCGATGAGTAGACTTGGACTTGTAGCTAGGCACAGTGCCGGCAAGGGCAGCATCGATGGAGAAGGGCAGTCCGGTCTTGGACTCGTCGGCAGAGAAGGTAGGAGGATTAATACGCGTGAATGGGCTAACGGTCATACGGCGACGAGAAAGTATGCCGTTCTTCTTGACCTTTGTAGGGGAGCGACCAGCAGGGGCAGGTGCCGATGCAGGTGTTGCGCGCTTGTGCTTGAGTAGTCGATTACCAGTGTTGGGGGTGGCTTTGGCACGCTCGACATATTGCGAAGGCTGAGCAGGCGTCAGGGCGAAGAGGGGCGTCTTTTCCGACTTAGTCAGGTCGAAGTCAGAGGTCCTAGGCTTCTTTGAGGGTGATGAGAACGTTGAAGGATCGATGTTCTCAGTGTCAACGTCGTCGAATTCTTCAGGAGCACGACGCTTGAGTGGGGCAGCCGCGACGCTAGGAAGTGCTGTTTATCATGTCAATCAATTGGTCCCTCACACTGACGTTTGAGGACGGTGAACGTTGACAGAAGTGCTTGCATGTTCTCTATGTCCAAGAAACAACACGGACCTACCATTCTGCTTGTTCTTGATATTGGTCAAGTTCCTCACCCGAGCTCCACCTAGGGAAGCAAACGGCTGGCGAGAGGGCATAGCCATGGTTGCAACATTCGACATAGTGAATGATGCTGCTGTGCTGTAGATATAGACTATCGAGTATGGCTGGAATGTAGGTAAAATGAGGCTCTGCAAATCGGGTTGAGGAGCCAAATATTGGATCTTTTCTGAGCACAATAGGCCAGTATTGGAAGTATTCAATGGTGTAGAGTCTGAGGCTTGCTAATGATGAGGCCGTGTCGAGAGCTGACAGTGTATCGAGGTGGTGGCGAGTGGATGGAGATGGAAATGTAGCCTGAGGAAGCAAGGAAAAAAGGCAGCGGAAATGGTCGACTATAGAGTGAAGGGTACAGTGGTACAACCGCGTCCTTGGATCGGCGTAGTCGTGTGTTGGCGTGGGAGGGGCAATGCACGGGAACACGTTCGAGATTGGGGCTTGCTTGCAGCGCGACGAAGCGTGTCTTGCAGCTGGGGTCCGAGAAGTGATCGAAACTTCACAGTCCTCAGGATTCTCGAGCAGGGATTGATGCCTCAGATCACAGGCAGCTATGATGCTGATATTGTACACCTGAAATCAGGAAGATGCCTTAGGTTTGTGGTGGGCAATTGATTGAGAAGTTGACGGAGGTGGAGGTTGTCTGAAGGTACGCGCCGAGAGTGATGCGCGTGGAAGGAGAGTTTGGCGTGGGAAAGTCTTGGCACGGACGACGACAATTCACTGGGTGACTGGCTCACTTCATTCTCTAATGACACACTTGCCTGATTCGGGATCATCACCATTGGTATACGGAGCCTGAGTGTTGCGGAGCCCCGACGCCTGCCATCGTCATCGAGAACTGCGAAACCCAAGTTTGGTGTTGTGCGAAACACTTGACGTTACTCCATGTTTGCACCTTGGCTCAAAACGACTGCTGTCTCGCTTTTCCTGCTTTCAATGCCAATGGTGCGCAAAGGGCTAGGTTTTACGTATTCATAGACAGGCATTGATTCCGGCGTCTTGATCAATTCGGTGTTATGCTGGGACAATCCTTGCCTCAGCTTGAAGTGAATCGGCAATCTTTGGACATTCAAGGGGTTCATTTGACGTTAGATGAGGTACGCATAGAAGCGAGGAGGATAAGGGCTATTGCATCGCATCAGCCGCCAATCCCTCTATTCATCCTCATCCTGTTGAGCCTACTTCTCTTAGGAAAATACTTGCATTCGCAGTTTGCCGAGTCTGCTCAAACTTTCGATCATGCCTAAGATAGCAGCACTAGGATCTGAAGACAAAATTTAGTCATTCTACATTCTACATATCTGAGCTGACGAACGAACCCCTTTACGGATGTTGCAAACTTGGGCTAGTACTATTCTCATTGAGATCTGCCGAATAGTCCAACATTCTAGGTACCAAAGAATCGATGGAAGTGAGGTTGCAAGGAGATGCGGAAACCAATTCGGTTGTGTCCACAGGATGGTATCGTTGTTATCTCTTCAGCGCCTGGAGCAGCTAGCATTTCCAAGCTAGATGTCTGCTGAACATCCACTTGTATCCGAATATAGAAGAGTTCACATATTGGCATGTGGCGAGCCTTTAACCTTCGATGTTTTGGACATCCCTCGCCAGCATTGCACTATCCTATTCTGATTTTGGCTGACTCCAAGCGGGCTTGTTGAATGTTGTAACGCCATGTCAAGCCATGTAACGAGTGCAGCCATTTGCCAACGGGCTTCGGACTCCACTCTCTCGTAACTGACTCTTTGCCTTTTCTTTCCTTCGGCTTGCTCCGGCAATGGCGCTTCGACAGCAAGGCCCCTTTCCCGCAAGCAAATCATGAGCATCTTCAAAGCATTGTGACTACAGAGACGGAGGTGTACAAAAGGTGACCACAGCTAATCAGCTTCCACTCGGCCTATATCCAATCCGATGCCACGCACTAGTCAGGTTTCCCCTGAAATTGTAGCCTGGTTCATAAGTATCTGGCTGAGAATTGTATGCCTCATCAACCGCCTTGACAAGGAAACACCTTCCGGCCTGACTCCTCGGCAGTACCCAGCGCCACCTCTTCCACGCCCAAGCCTTCTTGCCCAGACTTTCATCTGGTAAAAGCTCAGCTTGATGCCAGGTACGTCCATCATCGGCGCTCACATCGACACGGACGATGCGCCGTCCGCCGCCAGAGAAGGCGTAGCCTTCGACCGATACGCTGTCTTCTTCAAGACCGTAGACTTGCAGCAATTTACGATCTTTGGTCGCGTGGCATGATATGTCTCGAAGTGAAGTAATGGCGCTTTGCACGGGCATCTCTTGAATAGCAGGCGCAGAAGACCAGTCGGGGTTTCCTCCAATATTCGGACCGAAGCATTTGTAGTCACGTTGCTGCCATTGGGATGCCGATTCTTCCTCCGAGACTGTGATGCGGTTCACCCATTTCACACTTCTTGCTGCGACGGTACCTGGAACAAGGACGCGTACGGGATAGCCATGATCGGGTGGTAGCGGCAGCCCATTCATCTCGTACGCTAGGAGGACATCTCCCAATTTGTCTACGGCTTTCTCGATGGGGATAGACGCACCGTATGCTTCGGCGCCCATGAACTGTAAGTGCTTTACGTCCTCCGGTACATCATTAACATCGAACCCCGCATCTGCCAGGACATCTCGAAGACGCACGCCTTTCCATACCGCATTAGAGATCGCGCCAACGTTCCATTGAAGACCATTTGTCGAGCGAGCTCCCTCGGTCATATGCTTTCGTCTATTGCCAGAGCACTGCAAAGTTGCCGTAACACTGACTTCCTCAAACTTTGCCTTCAAATCCTCAACCGAATACTCCACCCCCTCGCCATCAGCAAGCTCGATTGTGAGTTTGTGCCCGGCCTCCCCAACTTCAGGTACCCACATGTGATGTCTGACATAGAATGTCTCGTTCGGGGTAACAAAACTTCCCAGCGCCTCGGTTGGACTCTCCGCATTACAAGGCCGGTCACTCAACATTATCAAACTCTCATCCCGCTTCGGATCATTCGCAAATGGATCTTCAACATGATCCTTGGGGACTTCCCCATCCACTAAGTCTCTGGGGTCAACATCCCCGATGAAATAGCTCTCAAGCACATCGTAGACCTCCTGTTTTTTGTGGATGGTGAAAATGTTCCAGTATTGATCTATGGAACCACCTACGGCGCGCAAGATTACCTCCCCACCAGGATGTCCAGGGATCCAGTCCGTGATGTCATAGACGCGGGTACCTTTGGTCACCCATTTCGTTTCCGAATTTCGACCATGTTTCTGGACTTCAGATAACCGGATTTTGGTCAAGTCCGAGTCATTCTTTGGAGGCGGCGCGTCCGCATGAAGTACTGGCCCGTAGCTTATCGAGATTGCGATGACAGCTGCTACCGATATGCTTGCACCGAAAAGTGTGGGCCATAGCGATGCGTAGATTTGTGGCTTTGAAGCTGTAGAGAATGAGGTGCGAGAATACTTTGGGTGGAAGGCATAACGTTCAGAGTAACAATTCGCACGAACAGCTCTTGGCCACACAGCACTTCGTACAGCGGCATGAAGTCTTGTCTTCATACTTGTAAAGCTCTATTGCAAGGTTGAAGGAAACGGAAGCAATTTGTACAGTTTATACAATTTAGTGGAAAGCATCGGCCACCCTTATCTCCGCAACGCGGGGTCCAATTCAGGGTCCAAGTCTCTGGGATACCTAAGGTCTCGGCGCGGAGGTCCTGATTCAGGTACGGGGCTTTTGGGCAACGGAAGCCACTGGAGTGCCTTTCACATATGATCTCGATGTGTGTTAGTACTGAAAACTACCCGTTGCTATTTGCATGGTGAAAGAAAGCTGGGTTCGAAGAGGGTAGCTTGCACTAGCGTAGACAGCACGTGATCGCGCGCTTAGCGGCAAACCACATCGCGTCATATCCTTTCGGACATCTTTGGCTTCCTTTTTCTTTCTTCACTTCCGCATTATTCACTTCTTTGTACGTAGCATTAGCAGCAGCAGTGTTATCGGCTCACGTGGTTGGATGCGCTTCTCTGCATTAATTCACTTTTACTGTATTTGCCTCTTTACCGGATTTATTACACTATGCAGTTGCTTCTTTACTCCCGGTACCAGCCATTGCTGTTCCTTTCCCGGCGCAATGCCTTTGCTTTTCACTAGATTTTGTGATTTGCTTTCTGCTTTAGAAGGTTTGTCTACGAGGGACCCTCCACTACTTCCGGCTCGATACCGACAGCGGCTCAACGAAACGATCAAATCATGGTTCGCGTCACACAAAGTCACCATCAATTCACCCGACATCGATGCCGTAGCCTTACTTTCAGCTCTCTTTCCAGCTAAGCGTACCGATCGTGTCTATAACATACAGCCCCCTAAGCTTACCAAGCTACTCAGAAGATGCTTGAGACTTGGTAATGGTCGATGGCCACAGTTAGACCAATGGAAGGAGGCTGGTCGGGGAGACCTTGGTAGTTGCGTCGAAAGAGTGCTACGAGTGGCAGAATTCCCTCCTCAACATGCGAGGAATCGGGTCACGCTCGAGCAAGTCGATCAGGCGCTTGCTACTGTGGCCGCACGATGTCGCTTCTCCGCGCCAGAAGTGAGAGCAAGGGAGTTGGAGAACGATGTGGAGATCAGTACTACTTTGGAGAATATCTACCAGAGATTGCAATCAAGAGAAGCCAAGTGGTTTACCAGAATGATTCTGAAAGATTACCCAAGCCTTGGCCTGACGGAGAACATGATTTACTATCAGATCGACCTCCGTCTGCGGGTTGCAATGCAGATGTATGACCACTTCGAGGCCGCAGTGGGCGAGCTCAGAGCCTTGCCGGCCTCTCAAATAGCGGATGCAGGCCAGGGTGGCTGGACCCAGCGATGTGCGAATGATGCTCATCTGCTGCCACCGCGAACTGGGACAAAGCTTGGGCCACCGAAGTGGATCAAAGCAAAAGGAGGGGTCAAGCACGCTGTGACGGTCATTGATGGACGGACAATGAGCATGGAGAGGAAGCATGATGGAGAATACTGCCAGATCCACATCGATCTCTCGAAGGGCGACAATTGCGTTCAGATCTTTTCGAAGAGCGGGAAAGATTCGACAGTGGACCGGAGTGGTGTTCATAAGGCGATCAAAGATGCTCTTCGCGTTGGATATGAAGATTGCTTTTTTGCTTCAAAGTGCATTTTGGAGGGTGAACTTCTGGTTTCGAGCGAACGAGGGAAGGACGTTTTGGAGTTTCATAAAATCCGCAAGCATGTTTCGCGGTCTGGGAGTTTCTTGGGTACAAATTTGGATTCTCAGTGAGCAGGGACTCTTCTAAAGGACGGCTGTTCTACTGACTGGACCATAGACCCCATCCTTGGGAACACTTGATGATTATGTTTTATGACGTTATGCTCATCGACGATGATCCTGTGCTTCATCGGCCACAAAAAGAAAGGAGAGTCCTCTTGGAGAATCTTGTGACCGAGATCAAATGGAAAGCAGGGTTAGTGTGGCATCAAGAGGTCGACTTTTCGACACCCAGGGGTCCAAAGTATCTCAAGAGAGCCTTGGCATATGCTTTCGTGCAAAGATATGAAGGATTGGTCTTGAAGCCTGCTGATGAACCTTACTTTGACCTAGCAAGACCTGTGAGAGGCCGATTCCCAAGCCGGTGGATCAAGCTGAAGAAAGATTGCATCAAAGGCTTGGGTGACACTGCTGACTTCGCTGTCGTTGGCGCCGGCTACCATGTCAAGGAGGCTGCAAAATACCCTGGAATAAAGCTGGCCTGGACCAACTTCTACATTGGCTGCCTCCGTAACAAGGAAGGTGTCCTACGATCGGGAGCAAAGCCTCGTTTTCTGGTATTTGATAAGGTTAGCGATTGTATCAAGAAGGATGACTTAGTTTTCCTCAATCAGCATGGTCAATTTCCTGATCGAGCAATGGATTTGGGGTCTGCTGATGCGGCAGCAGCCTTCGATGTGAATTTCGCATCCGGCCTTGCGAGGCCTAAGACTCTTTTCAGGAAACCATTCGTCTTCGATATCGCAGGAAGTGGCTTCGATAAGTCACCGAACCGTGACATCTTCACACTCCGCTTCCCGCGTGTGATGAAAATTCATCACGATAGAGATTGGAAGCAGGCCGTGAGTCTTGACGAGCTGCAAGCAATGGCTACAGAGGCGAGAACGGCTCCATCAAAAGATTTGGTCTGCGGAGAAGTACAAGCTTGGGTGGAAAAGCTTGATCAGCTGGACCGAGGTGCCAGAGATCAAAGGCCTTCTTGGGACTATAGCGACGATGAAGAGGACGACAATGGAGATCCCGTTGAGGAGGCTTCGATGTCGCGGAATTCGAAACAGCCTCGAAGAGCACGAACCAATGGCGCTCCACCTTTAGTCCGCATGGACACTAAGGAGATGCGTGATCAAGAGCGACGTATGAGCAGTGGCGAAGTGGTGGAACGGCCAAGCTCAAAGCACTCGATTTCTAGCATCACTAGCGACGGTGCTTTGCAGACCCCACCGACCTCGTCGCCGCTCTCGAAAGGCAGTGGCAACAACCCGAGACAGCCACATGTGGTCAGTAGTGTTGGACGACCGTCGAGGAATCCAAGGAAACGCAATTCGGACGCTGTAGATCTGGAAGAGGCTTCCAGAAGGTGGAAGAAGGCCAGGCCGCTTTTGCAGCAGTCAAAGAGCACACCAAACCCCTCTTCTACCGCTCAAAAGAGCCCTCTTCGCGCAATTACAAACTCTGCTCACTCAGCTCTCTCACCACGATCTACTATATCTCCTCATAAACGCCAGCATTCTCGGACGACTGAGTTCTCCTTCGTACGGAAAGTTGCCATAGGTTCTGACGAGCACCTTCGCCGTATCCAAAAGAAGCCTGTAATACTCATGGAGCCTTCATCGCCCGCTTGAGAGACTACGGCACCCTCAAGCACAACAGCTACTACGACCCAGCAGACAGCGTCCCAAGATGCTGTCCCCGTACCCGCTCCTTCGCCGGTTTGGAAAGACAAAAAAGTTACTCAGTTGCCTACGCCTTCGAGTTCAGCTGAGCGGTCTTTCACCCAGAGGCAAATTCGAAAATTACGAAAGTGTCATCTCATTCTGAGCCCATGCCTCGCAGACGGCGATCATCCGCTGAAAGCAGTTCTAGCCAGGCATTCCATCCCACACTCTCCATTCCCAGATCATCCGCCATCACCAATGTCAGCTCTGCCCACAGATATAAAAGATAAAAGCAATATCTACGTTCTTGTCGACTCTGATAGCAACCACGTAAATGGCAAGAACGTGTGGCGTCTTGTCCCACATATACCTCATTGGCACCCACAGCAAGTGCTGATATGGGATTGGAGGCTGGTCGAAGCTATACTGAAGGACGAAGTCGGGGACGAGGCAGAGAAGACAAGGCTGGCGAAGGAGCGTTTCTTCGCAAAGATGTCTTGGAACCCTGATTCGGAAGGTCAGGGAACGGTAGAGGTGCAATGGCGTAATTGGAGCGTCAGCAGGGTGTCAAAGGAAGAGCTGGATCGTCTTCAGGTGATTGAAAACGGAGCAGGTGAAGTGGCATTGGGTATAGCAGAGATCAATGGTGGAGATTTGGATTATGCGGCAGTGCTTGCATTTTGGGCATGACCATCTGAGATCTGCTAGAATACTCTGATCGTTGGATGCTTTGACGCATCTGATAGCCCCTGGATATCATAATTGCATTTTGATAGACATTCATGAGCCTTCCCTGGGAAGTCTATCAAGTACCTATCGAAGCCATGAAGCGTGCATCTAGATGTTGGTTGAACCACTGACAGCTTGGCACCACTTTCTTTGTATACAGTCAGCAATTTTCAAGATTCCATGCCAGTGACAAGACCGCACCAATAGGCACTGGAACGAAGGATTGGGGAGTTGAAACACTTAATGTGACTCGTGATCGGATATGTAACGACTCGGGAATGGATCGAAGAGTCTTGTTCCTGCCACTCAAGACTGACGTTTATATTGACACAGGAAGCAGTTCGAGGTGTACTCGTACGCCTGAGAAATTCAGATATGCGCCTTGCACAGTTCTTTTCAGAGGTCATTTTCCAGCGTCAACTGCTTCATAACCAGAACTCTCTCGCCCATAAAACCTTTGAATTAAGTCTAGGATCGTCTCTTTTCTAAAACTTTATTAATCCATTTTTTAGTCGCAGATACAGCTCCGCGACTCTTTTTTTCTCGCTGCTAGCGCTGGGTAATGTTTCATAGTTGGATCCGTATTAATCGATCCCCTCGACGTCCCAATCAGGCTAGCGCTGAATGCTTGATACACGTATGACTGAGCCTATAGTGAAGCTTAGCCCTCGTACTAGTCTCGATCTCAGATAACCTCTATAATTTGCTGGCAACAATCTATAGAGGGTAGGACACCATCATCGCTCTCAGCGAGTACGAGGACCCTTGTCACGTGTAGACGTACGAGATCGGCGCTAAGATCTGACTCGATGGTGATGTCAGAGTGCTGGTGTGACATCCTCAGAGCTTGGTCGACACACATAACGAGAAGTTCTGCTTAACAATTCTTTGCACCACAGGAACACCTACAAGGAAAACTTCCTAAAGACTACCTATAATGGCCACCACTTCCTCAGCCGGTACTCATGCCACGCGTGAGCCAACCACAAACGAGAAGCGCATCATTGATGATGTCCTCCTCCTCTACCAGCTCAAACCCTCCGAAACAGCCTACTCCCACTACACCCCCACCGCCGTCTTCCACGACCCCGTCTCAACAGCCGAAGGCCTTGACAGCATCAGATCCCAATTCAATGGCATGCCCAAAGTGTTCGCCGAATCCATCACCAAAAAATGCGATTTGATGGCCGACTCACCCCCCAACGCTCTCGCGATCAATCTCACCCAGCATTATGTCTTCAAGAGCCCGATCCCGTTGAAGAGTAAGGGGACGGAGAAGACGGTTAATAGCAAGGTGACGCTGCACTTGAATCAGGATGGCTTGATTACGAAACATGATGAGGAGTGGGATCATAAGGAGAATATGGAGGGGGATGAGGGATTCATGGGGAAGTTGATGGCGGGGAGGAAGAAGGTGGATGCGAAGTTGGTGGAGAAGACTGTGCCTAGTGACCCTAGTAAGGTGTAGGGTTGGGTAGGATCTGGGCTCGTGAGAGATAAAAGGAAAAGAGCAGGTGTGGGTGATTGGACGAAATGAGATATGATGGAATGTAATGACCTTGACATGATAATCAACATTCGCGTGGTGACTAATGTATGCATTCTGCGCTTCTTCGTCGCGTCTTTGCAACCTTTGTAGAGGACTGCAACATGATACTCCAGCGGCACCTTGTTTCAGCGCGCTTCGGTGCTTAAATCCCCGGCGACTTCTCTCTAATGATTCGAGTTGCATGATTTGCCACGTCAGAAGCGTGACTGGCATATTCCTGGCTTACCATCATGAAAATCATCAAAGAGTACACGAAGCCTTCTCGCCAAGCCGTGGCAAAGAACATGCCCATAAATCGGTGAGCGACAAAGCCTGGATACATTTTTGGCCCGTTGCTGAGTGGAATGAACTGGCTACTTTTGGCATACGCAACACTCCTCCCACGGCCAGCGTGACTTGGAAGATAAATGCAGTAGGGACCAGAGCTCGGGAGTCCTCAGACCCCATCACCCAACGCACCCAAAGAATGCACGCGTAGAAATCCAGCAAACTCACAGCTCCCCCAACAATGGCAAAGTATACTCCACGAGCGACCTTCCGCAGAGGCACAAGAATGTGCGCGACCATATACCAGCAGATATATACACATGCGAGGTTGGCATTTACAACACTGATGTCTTGTGGGGATCGGATGAAATAGCCGATATTGCCTACTAGACTAGGGGCGTCCGTCTTGAGGAGTCCAGTCGAATTCTGGCCCTGGATATCCCGGGGCCTGATTACAGCTGGGCCGTCCTTCAGCCTCCCTAAACAGATCTCGCTCTGCTGAATACTCTGCACATAGGATTAGGATTTACGATCCAGCCACTCGAACAGCTTCTCACCTGATGATCGGCGCACAATCCCCAGAGACTGAGCTCGTAGCTCATCCTGGTATATTTGTTGCCATATGTCTGTCCCAACCACGCACCTATGCCAAAAACTAAGGCTACGGTGAGTGCCGCAATTGTAAGAGCTGTGTTAGTCAAGATCAGTATTCGCCCGGGGGCTGTTTGCCCTGTAGGAGGAGCTGGCGGACTGGGAACATGCCAACTGTTCTGGGTACTAGCTGTAAATGGCGCGGACGCTTGCATGTTTTGCAATGGTATGTTGGAATGGGCTTGTCGCGGTCTTGATGAGGACGTAGTCTGACCAACAATGGTGCGAGATACGGTGCTAGTACTCGCCATGGGAATTGAAGATGGCAGATACGGTGGGTTCGAATCTTATGATGCAATATCGATGACAATGATACAGATGCTGGCCTCGTTACAAACAGCATCAAAAATGTGCGAGCTCTCTTTCCATTCTATCGGCACCCCCTGGCTCAGCCTGGTCAGATGTGCGGGGTCCTTGCATATGATATTGTGGGATTGGCTGAAATATTTTCAGGGCGCAGTTACTGCAAGCCACGTGTAGCTGCACTAATCGATGCCTTTGCCTGATTTTGCCTTACCCGCGCGATTTTCTTATCAACATTCGACCTCGACTCCCTCCTCCTCTTCCCAATTTATTATATTAACAGAGCTTCACAATCATGATTTTCGTGACCTGTCAAGCTATCTTTCGTGGGGATTTTCCAGAGTTCATCAAAGGTCATTCTAATCCTCTCTGGTCGCTCACCAAGACTCATCATGCGACTAGAGAAAATCTGCTCAAAGCTGTTGAAGAGCATTGTCAGATCTGTACAGTCCTTTGGCGCGCCCTGCTCGATGTGCGATTCTGGTCATCCTGCGTGTTCAGGAGATCTATAGCTATATTCTGTCTTGGTCCACGCAGAGGTCTGCTCTATCTTTCATTCGCAAGAAGTCCAGAGCTGATAAGCATTGCTCTTTTTAGACCGTCTGCTACCAGGCTTATATTCCGTTCGGCACCGACGAGGCATCGCGGACAACACTTTATCGACTGCTTGCTGGAGTCAAGCTCAGAAATGGATATCGACTTGTTTGAATCATCATCGGAGATGTACGCACCATGTCAATGCGGACCTCCGCGGTTACCGTCCAATTCGGCTGCTAGATTTACAGCCTTCTTTGAATGATAGTGACCTCTGAATCACTGAAAATGCCACACACACAGACCGATATATGACCCTCAGTCATTGCTGGGGCAAGGCTGATTTCCTCAAGCTGACCAATTCGACACTCGGCACTTGAAGAAAGGTCTTAAAATAGAAGAGCTACCCAAAACTTTCAGAGATGCAGTACGAATAACCAGAAGACTCGGTGTCCGGCATCTGTCGATAGATGCCCTGTGTATGGTCCAAGACTCTGCAGAAGAATGGAATCACGAATCCGCTGAGATGATGAACGTTTACGAGCACTCCTTTTGCAACATCGCCGCGACAGGCGCCTTCAAGAGTGAGCAAGCTTGCTTTTTCCAACGAGATCCTTCGTTCATACCTCCAATACTAGTCCAATCACAATGGAATGATGCACTCATCTTATCTTATCACGTCATCCATGATTCCATGTGGGACTATCACGTCACCACAGCTCCTTTGAATTTGAGATAGTGGATTCTTCAAGAGCGTCTGTTGGCTCCTCGGATTCTGCACTATGGTAGAGAGCAATTACTCTGGGAATGTCGTGAACTTGACGCTTGTGAAACTTACCCAGAGGGGGTTTTAAAGCAAACTGACCGAATTTACCCAGAGTGGTTTCGACTGGGAAAACACCGCGTTGGTATCGATTCAGCACGGTTGGAAAGCTTTGATACTGGCGGCGAAGTCCTCGGAGGCCGAGGTCTCACTCTGAAGCCTGATCAACGGGAGTCTATTTACAGATACTGGAAAGATACTGTGCGAGCCTATACTAGATGCGATTTGACTAAAGCCGAAGACAAGCTGGTTGCCATATCCGGTCTTGCGAGGCGGGTGCAGTCGCTGTTAGGTGATGAGTACTCAGCTGGTCTATGGAAAAGGGCTCTACAAATCTACAATACCAGTTATTATGGAACGTCTGTAGCATATCTAACGATCATCCTAGCACTCGGCCAGGCTTCTACCGGGCGCCAACTTGGAGCTAGGCAAGTGTGGATGCCCCTATATTTCCTGGGTACCTACCTTTCCGAACTAAGATCATCACAATCTTGGCTTGCGGCGTTGACCTTACCTCACAAGATCCTACTGGCCAGGTCACAGATGGCTTCATTTGCTTGAGTGAGTGCAATTCCGAGCTGTTTCTCCCGAAAACAAGACAACCAATTTGAGTACCTCGACATCAGCGTAAATCTCCAAAGTGTCATATTCAGAGGTAGAATATTCGAAGACGTATACCTGGGGACCTAAATTGACTACAAGGAGGTATTTTGCTTGCCGGTGTCGATAGGATATGAGACCTGTCGCAAGGATATCTGGAAGTTTCGCTGCGAAGGTCTGGTACTCGAAGTTGTAAGCCCTGGCAGGAACCTGTACAGTATAAGCGACTTGGCATGTTAAAGTTCTGAGTAACGATAATGATGGGAATAGAAGCTGGCTCGATCAGGATTGGAAGGCTGACGAGCAAATTATCACACTGATTTGAAAGAATAGAAACCTGTGGTCAAGTTTGGACGTCGGGATTCATTTCAAAAGGCGAGCAGCCCGCTGGAAAGCGACGTTGGAGTCCCTCACAGCACACTTCTGTGTTTTTTGATTTTGACAAGACTTTGGCCGCGCACTTCTCAAGAAAGTTGATTCGGCTTTCAGAGACAATTACAGAAGATGAGTGATAGAGAGGATTTAGGACGCTAACAGTGTGAAATCGATTGTCCAAGCTGTAACACTAGGATTTAGGATTAGTGATGCATGATCTTCACTCATCCGTGGTTGCTAAGCCACGTCAAAATGTACAAAGGAGGGTCTCCTAGAAAACAGCATACACTATGGCATTGTGCGAGGAGCTCTCAGAGGTCAATGAGCAAATACATCTAAGATGATTTCAGAATCTAACCTTGCTCCAGGAATCTTTACCAAGATTTTCGAAGTCCCAATTCTCATCAAGGATTACGGCCGCCAATTCAACCTCAAAAACACTGGCTACGAACGACAATACTAACTGCCGGCACGACTTCCTCCAGGTTACGCTGAAGAATGGCAAGAAACATCTGTATGACATTGCGGGCGCCCAGCTCGGCTTTTACCAACCAGTCGAGCCGTGGCAATAGCTCACCAACGAGCGTGCCGAAAGCATTGAAGGGTATCACACCTTCGGAGGAAAGCAAACCTTTCTGACCTCTCGGGAATTCTGTAACGGTCAGAGAACAGGACATACTCGCCGCTACCTCAACAGCTGTTTGTCCGAGAAGCCCATCAACGACATGGATGTATGGCTGGAGGACAAAAATACGACGCTGCCGGCTATGCTCAAGCTGCTCGGTTGTATGCTTCGTCAGAAGCAGACTGAGCTTGTTTCGGCTCTTGAGGCTGGCATGGAGGATGCGAAGAGGGATAGTAAGGAGAACAGATGGTTCTCGGTTGAAAGGTATGAGCTGGACTACAAAAACTCTGCCAGAGCGCTTCGCGAGATGGCTGCGTGCGGGGGACATCCTTGAGGGTAGGGCAGGAAAATTGGGGTAATACGACGAAGTTTGCATGCAAGTGAGATCTTGAGTTACGGTATGAGGAACCTAAGGTTCTTTGGTCATGGCCCATGTCTCAACGCTGATCAATCGTGCCGCTTCCGCGTCTCTGTTGGTTCGCACCTCGAGAGGCAAACGACCGAAATAGTTGTCCAGTAGAAAATGTCCATACTCAGCTTTTTGCTTAGTCCAAATAGCAAAAAATCTGCGATACTGCACGAGGTCATGAACGCCACCTGGAGGGCTATCGATACCCTTGAAACCTTCTCTAGTCCGTTGGTAATGGCCGCGCATTGAGAAGCACTTGCAAAATAGACTCACATGAAGGCAGAAGTCTATAAGAGAGGCTGTGTATTACTTTCACCCAGCTGTGCGGTTAGACTTGGTAGCGAATGTGAACGCGAGTGGATTTCTCTGCTCATTCTACACATGTAGAACGGCTCCTGGTGCATATTGTGGTTACTTGGATACCGAAAACCTTCTGACTGCAGGCAGGAACAGTGACGAGAAGAATGGATTCCATGTATGGATAGAGAGCAACATTCCTGTTGTTATGAAAGGTTTTGAGCGTTGTTGGCAGCTTTCCATGAAGCTGACGAGAGCTATACTTGCTCTTTCTCGGACTCGTAGTCAGTCAAGCGCCCAGTATAAGCATCAACGCATTAATTTTGCTCAATTCCTTTTACTATACATCAGCCTTTCACGTCTTTCAGGTTACATTTTCATCCCAGAGACCCTCATTCGCGGTCTACCGCCGCCCCATGTGTCTCCCCGGGTCCGGAGCTACCAGTCTAGGTCAAGCCCCCAACGACAGTACCATTCACCACCTGCTCGCACGGAAAGTCCTCCCCAGGGACAACACTGTACTGACAATCAGTCACGTTTCCACCAACAAGTAAACCCACGTAGCCGATCCCCAGCTCGCCCCACTTCCCATCGTTGATCTGGATTAGCATAGGCGCATTCTTGTTGTTGTATTTAGTCACCACCTGATAGAGCCCAGTAAACGCAGAGACCAAAACCCCATAAGTCACGCTCTCCTTTTTGTGGTTTTGCACATACAGTTCCACATTCATACCTGCATAGGCTGCAGTATATGTTCCGGATATTGGTCCATCCGCCGTTTTGTTGAGGTATTTTTGGAGTATCGTAACTGTTTTTGCTAGTGTGCCTGCTACGTCATATCTTGTTGTGCTCTGGCTAGAGGCGATGGTGGATGCGCTAGTACTGGAAGGCTGGGCAGCTGAGGCGCTTTGGCTGGAGAGCGCAGGGGCTGCTGGTCCTTGACCGAAGTTGAAGAACGTGTAGGTCTCGGTGCCGGGTGTGCACCAGATGTAATGGTACCATGGCTGACTGGAGCCGCTGGCTGGGAGGGTGTACTGGAGGTTTACGGAAGCAGTATCTAGGAGTCTGGTAGCTTTCGTGTCAGTTGTGTTCGAAGAGTTGTTTCCAGCGTCCTTAGACTTGAATAAAAGGACCGGACTTACGTTCCTGCAACGACGGAGGGTGCGTTGCTACACTTCAGCTTATACTTGTTATTCCTGGGCTCCAATTCATCAGAATTGCTGACAGGACTCGCGTGGCTGGCTAAAATTGCAAGAGACAAGAAAAAGAACAAACGAGCAACGAGCGTATTCGTCATAGTCATGACAGCTTTTAGACGCCAGGCGAGACGAGGTTCCAGGGGGGATTTGTCAATGGAAACGAAAAGTCAGGAGTTTACAGAACAGGTGTCAGTGAAAACGAAACTGACTATGAAAGATGAGGGAAATTATCGCCATAGCCGTCCCAGTACATGCATGTTGACGCGGCATGACGGCAATTTCTCGAGACGTCCAAGCCCGTGCGAAACGCCTAAAACGTCGCAACAGTCCCACATACGTCTGAAATTCTCCGACTTGGCAACGTGCTACTGCCGTACCTTGCATAAATACGAGATTTGTATGGTGAGGCTCCATAGTGTGGCATAGACCTGGGATTTGGTAAATTTGATGCCTGTGTGGAAAATCGCTGTATTGGCACTGTTACTGTTGTAGGTGATATGCGAGAGGAGCGCGGGTTTTTGTTAGACGCACGAACAAAGCTGCTTAAGTTACCCTTGGTAATATGCTTCGATGATATATTCCATCCTGTCAAATGGTTCTGCGGAGATGAGACGGGATCTGAGCGCGGCTTGGTTGCTATATATAGATATGCTCAATGTAGCTAGCGCATGATTAGGGCATACACGAAACAGATGCCTCAGAAGAGACCCCGCCACTTCAACCAGCCGAAAATCCCCTCTGCCAAGGTTGGCCGTAAAATTAGCTGCAATATCAAGGGTGAAGCCCACTCTCAAGGTATACTTGCTGATGCTGTTTCAGCAGGCGAGCTCGTAGCTAGTTGCAGAAGCCCCTCTTTCACCAAAAACACTTGCAGAAGAGTGGAAAGCTGACCTCTAAACGCTCAAGCTGAAGTGATCAAGTGTTGATCGTATCTGGAATAGGCCTGAAGGCCCCGTTTCATACTTAGGTCGACTGCACATCGCCTAGGATAGCACCCAAACATCGCCTGAGATCCATTCTGCTCGGTTAGACTCTGTAGAGCATACTGAGGGCATCGAGATATCGATTTGATGACTTTGTACTCGAAGACGTAGACGGAGAGACTTTCCTTGGAATCTTGGCTGATCTGCTCATAGTCAACGCTGCTATTGTCAATGTTGTTCAGATCGGGCCCCAAATCATAGCCTACATCAAAAGTGCAAAAGAAAGCAACGCAGATCGTCAAAGACTGCTATGCGAGGTCCGCTCGACTGTAACAGTATGCCAAAGTCTTCAAGACAGTATCGAAATCGGTGAAATAGCCGATTGGCGAGCGACGTTGGCTCTGCTTGATGGCTCTGACGGCCCAACCGGGCAGCTTGAGACGTGTTTTGGGGGTCTCAAATCCAAGCTGGATCCGCCAACGAATGCTTCGAAGACACTTGTGCAGGCATTGAAGTGGCCGTTTGACAAGAAAGATACTCAGGATATCTTTGCTACCGTTGAACGCCAGAAATCTCTGCTGAACCCAGCTCTAACGAACGACAACCTCAACCTAGCTCGCCAGATCCGGAGTGGGATACATGACATCTCCAAGGATATTGAGAGGATCAGTGCTCACCAGGCGGACGAAAGAAGAGCTGTACTCCTGGACAAGATATCGAGCAATAATTATGAAGACTTCCACGCTGGCGTCGCTAATTCTCGGGCTAAAGACACCGGTGGTTGGCTTCTCGAGTTCAACGAGTCTCGTAACTGGGAAGAGAAACCAGGTGTACTTCTTTGCAAGGGAATTCCGGGCTCCGGAAAGACTGTTCTGTCAAGCTCGATCGTTGATCATCTGCGCCAGCAACGAACTGAAGGAGTAGCGATAGTCAAGATCTAATGCAACTATAATAATCCTCAGACTGCTGAGAGTATTATTCGGAGTGTGTCAAGGCAAGTTGTATGCACCCTTTCTGATATGCTTTCTCCGCCTTGAATGATGTTATGTTTAGAGTGGCGCTTGAAAAGATTTGCTCCTAAAACCTATGGTGCCACTAAAATCGCCCGAGACAGAGTAAAGCTGACTCCAATCTGGCGTAGTTATAGTCTTTGCAAGTGCTCCCCAGCTTCATCAACGAGCAATTTCGATCAGATGCCACTAATCTTTCTTCGGTCTTGTCTAATGCCCTCAAGTGTTTTCGAATAGTCAGGATTGTTGTTGACGCGTTGGACCAGTGCCATGAGAGACTAAGGCTCGTACAGAATTGACAAGTCCTCACTCAATCAGGATCAGAAACAGCCATACATATCTTGCTTACCTGCCGAATTGGCACCTCCGACGTCGAACATAAGCTCGACGTCGTTGAGTTGCTCGAAATCCGAAGTAGTGAGGCGGATGTCCGCAGTTATATACACCAGCGTTTACAGAGTAGTGATAGTATCTCGGAGTTCAATGATAACGATCCACAATTCTTCGAAATCATTGTAGATGCTATTCTACCCAGGCTCGATGGAATGTTCCTACTGGCTCGACTCTACGTTGATAGTTTGGTAGACTTGCCAATTCAACGCGATGTGCGAGATGCTTCGAATACTTCCGGAAGGCCATGATGAAACATACATACAGGCATGGGATCGAGTAAATATGCAGACAGCGCGCAAGAGAGAGCTGGGAACGCAGATCCTGTTACGGGTTGTTAATGCTGAACGACCACTTCGACTGATCGAAATGCAGCATGCGCTTGCCATTCGAGAAGGTGATGACGAGCTCGATACCACTGGCTTCATTAGTCTTGCTACGCTTACTTCGTACTGTGCAGGGCTTGTGGTAGTTGATGAGCAACGCAAGAGTCTGAGCTTGGTACATGCTACGGCGCAAGAGTTCTTCAACGCTCGGAAGAAAGATCTTTTTCCCAAGGCGCACAAAGTCATGGCCTCTACTTGTTTGACATATCTTAATCTCCAGAATTTCCGCAATGAAGGTGCCCTGTCTGATCCGCGACTATTCACTGATCGCTGGCAACGTTATCAACTACTCGGCTATGCTGCCGTCAATTGGGGTGTTCACGCACAGTTAACAAGCTAGTCAGACGATCAATGACAAAATCCTTGGGCTTCTTAATAATGACGGGGCTAGGCATGCAGCAAAGCAGGCTCTGCTGTCCAACAGCATTGGTTCTGTATTCGGCGAGACCCAGTCTGAGTGGCCTCATACCCTTGAGACGGACGACGAAGATACTTACGAGCTTGATCTGGAACAAGCTGGCTCGCTCATTAGGCCAAAACATCTAGCGGCATTTTTCGATCTCCATGAGATCGTAGAGAGATTAATACTTGATCGCGCTGACGTGGATGAACTCGATAACAGCAAAAACACCGCCCTCCATTAGGCTCTTCAAGGCAACAGTGCCACCACGACAAGGCTTTTACTAGAGCAAGGTGCGAACCCCAACTGGCTCAGCCAAGGCGTGCGTATTCGAAGAATACCCATGATGTATGGGTTTACTCTCCCACTCACGCTAGCTGCCTACCAAGGCAACTGTGACAGTATCAAAGCGCCTTTGCAACATGGTGCAGACATCAACAAGCGGCAGCCAAGGATCCTTGGACCTATAACCGCACTATCGTCCGCCCACTATGGTCGTCAAACGGCAGCTGCTGATTTGTTGATAGGAAGAGGTGCAGATTAGGATCTTGAGATCGATAGCATATCGGAAATCGTGCTCAGTCGAGATATGAAATCACTCAAAGAATATGTCAGGCACGGTGTCAGCAGGATCTGTGCCCAGGCTGCTCTGAGAGTCGCATCTGGTAAATCGTACAACGATGCTGTGCGATTCCTCCTGAAATCGGGAGCTAACGCGAACGGCTTTGAGGACAGCGACGTGGCAGAAATACTCAAGCGCATTCGGACAGTTGAAGACGATGGAGAGGAAGATGACAAGGACGTTGAAGATACGCCGTTCTTGCCACGCTATAGCCTAAGAGCAAAGCTCCTTAACAAAGAACGCTTGTCCCCTCTAGTCAACGCAATATCTAACGCGTGGTTCCGTAAACCCGACGAAAATCTAGAGACCGTTACGCTTCTCATCGATGCTGGCGCTGATGTGAAATCGCGTATCCGCTGGGGACGTCCACGACTGGGGTAAACATTCTAACGAGATTCCGGGGTTTGGATCAGAGAACAGGACCACTCCTCTTATCACATCAGCTTTTCACTACAGGCTGGATATGGCAGGACTACTACTAGGACAAGGCGCAATAGTCAACTTCGCCATCGACGACCTCAGTACGGCTATGACTAGTGCGGTTCTTCGAGAGCGCCAAGAGGATGGCAACACGCATAACATTTTGCAGATGCTGAAGGTCCTCATGACATTTGATGCAGAGCCCGGCCTGTGTACTGGCGATGATGAACTCCGTATCCGCAAACTCCTCGCTATGTCTTGTGAGGACGTCGAACAAGCGGATGGTCTTAAAGAAGCTGTTCCACGAAACAACGACTATTTGAACGAAGGCAAAGATATTCTTGTCTCAAAGAGAAAGCAGCTCGAGCAACTAATAGCTAGTGGAGCTGATCCTGACCTCTGCTGCGCGGAGGACGCAGCTGCTATTCGAGAATGCCTTCGATGGAGTGTAAAAGAGGTGCTCGCGCGCAACGCAAAGCAGGAGATGAGAAGGGCAAATTACGCTTTGCAGAGGGGCGAAGTGGAGTGATCCTTCCTACTCAACGTTTCCTAACTATCAGCGTTGCTTAGCCAATAGCTTGGTCAGCCAGCCCACGATATTCGTCAGCTCTCACAGATCTAATTGACATCCTCTTCTACCTTCAAGACGTAGTTAGTGTTCCTATTTCCTGGCGAATATCACTGATGCCGCTGCTAATAGCTTTAGGCTGTGGCATTGGCTTGCTGCTGCTCAACGGCAAAAGCGCCCCACAAGCGCGACATCTCGTCGAGTCAATGCACCAGTCTATGGTTAAATACTTGAATTGAGCCCCTACTTCTATGCTTTTGGTATCCTGAATGGAGTAATCACGAGCTCGTTACTCATAGCTACATCTCTCCAGTAACTTAAGCTAAATCATACCACCATTACAGCTTCCTTCGAGCGGAGCATGACATCCTTCTTCTCATTAGTAGCCAGTTGATAACAGTGCTGATCCAATCAAGTGTGAACTAGGTAAGTAGCATGATGACAACTTGCGAAGCTAGCAGTAGTACATTTTGAGAATCAGCGCCGACGAACAGTCGGCACTTATGGGTTTCAAACCAATTTTGGTGTTCAGACTCCCATTCCTGTCACGCCAAAGCCACATAAGCTTTACATTCCATGAAAGAACAGAGCTATCGCTCCGTTCCAGTCACTCCAAGATTGAAAAATCAAAGACGGAAGATAAAGTTCTTAATGTACGCCTTCAACGGTTTCTTGGACTTTCATAAGTGGGTCGGACGCCATATTCGAGTTTTTCACTGGCGTTATGGCGCCACACTTAGTTAAGGACCTTGGCTCCAATTATTCAACTGTTCGCTTGCCGCTCGCAGCTCAAGATTCTACTTACACAAGCATTGTCTTAAAACATCTATCTACTTAGATCATACTACCCATCAATGACATCCCGGAGTTACTAAGAAAACGATTCGTGCACAGGCGAAGTAACAAACGTTTAATGAACTCGAGTTGAAGTCCGAATAGGACTGTGCGCTGTTTGTCTCCGTTTCGGATTTTCACGATAATTGTGTGAGCTGGCAGCCTTGAATGAGTGGATTGTGCTCGTGCAACAAGCGCATGCCTGGGCGTGTCACCTCGCCAGTACTGATTGTATCGTTCGTCTATCCTCAGAATATACATATACAACTCGCAAAATCTCACTTGTTGCTTCATTTTCATCAGCAACATGTCGAACCCGCCGATGAACCTAAGCGCTTGGATCAGCTTCTCGACGAACACAATCAACAGAGGCCTTATGAAATCAAAATACCAAATGCCCACGTTGTATGAGCTCCAAGACGACGTTATGTGGAACGTGCCAATCGAGGACCAACATCCTATAATTGTGGGAGAATTACAAAGCCTACGCAACAGTCTAGCTCATATATATGCAAAGCATGGACCACTTCTACAATGGGTTGGCGCGCGCGATAGCCAGGGATACTGCTGGATGAAGTTGCTGCAGGATAGTCCGACAATTCATCTCCGGCTGTGTAATGAAGTGACAACTACACAGCAGGGTACGGTACCGGGAGGACCGCACCCAGTCATGACGGACAGATGTGTCTTGTGGTTTATACCACGCCAGGTTGCTATATCCACTCCATCCTCGAACGAGGCGAAGACTCAAACATCATAGATTGCTCATCTCAGTACCCCTTACGATGTTATCATCAATATTCGCCGGGTTAGGCCACAAATTGAAGCCAATGCAGACTGGGTCAGGGAGAATACTTTTCAATTAGAGGAGGAGTTACAGGTATTAGAGCAGCAAGCAGAGGTCTCGGAAGCTATCTATCCCTAACTTTTGTCCCATGTGAGCTTTGTCCAGTGTTGTTTTGACATGCGGCTACCTGCGTTGGGAGGGTTTGTTATCCTTTTAGCGCCTCACTGCTCTATTGTTTGCTCTGCATGAGGAGCTAAAGTGGTTTTTGAGCTCCAACCACTAGAAATTGGGCATATCGCAACTTGTGACTAAGATTGTGCTTTTCGCTATGTATGAAGCGGGTTTCATGCAACTTCGTATTCTTGGATACTAAAACTGCCACAAACCGTTTTGCCTAATTCATTATTACTGGGTAGAAAGAGCTCCCCTATCCGCCAAACAATAGTACTTCCCCAAACGTCTCCAAACAAATCCCAGAATACAGGATCCTATTTCACTACTGCCACGATGCCATTCCGCCTGCTTGACCAACATGGCGATCCTATTACCCTCTCAGCGCAACAAAAAGCCGCTTTCATCACCGAGTTGCGCCGCATTCGAGGGCAATCCAAGCCCGGTAAACAGTACGTACGTTTCGCAATTTTGCGTCATATCTCCTGTCTTAAGACTCGTCAAACCCATGCTTCGCTCCCACAATACGTCACACGAGCCAAACCCCGCCCTGGTTGGAGTGGTACCGATCTCATATGTATATGGGAAACCACAATGCAGCTCACAAAGCCAACAGAAATCCCGGGACCCATGCTCGCCTTCTTCCGCAGCATGCCAGACCACGCCGGAGGTGCCAATGGCGTCGTCCCTGATGACGGCCTTATCTACGATCTCGGGACGCGAAGTGCTACAGATCCCGCAGCGGCGGACATACATGAGATTAGGCATGTTGGTACCCAACAGCTCATGATGGGGACGTTTAGCTACGAGGGTGTGAGCGGTGGGAGGAGGGATGGGCGTGGGGTTTATCATCATTTTGAGAGTGGGAATCTTTTGGTTGCAAAGGATGAGGTGGATACGTGTGATGAGAATGAGCAGGCGGCAAGATGAATGAGGAGAGCTGTAAGGAGGCTTGAGGAGGGTAATGAAGTGAGCGGAGACGAGGTGGCGAACTGCCCTGAACAAGCGAAGGGGACTGGAAAGAAGGCGTATGATGGGGAGGGGAACCTTGAGGCTGCGACTGAGTCGGGATTTTGACCAATAACGTCTGCGTTCGAACGCTGAGAGCTTGGTTGCAATTTTCGCATTCATGACGCCGACATGATCTGCGATCTGAAAACATATTCGTCAATTCCCCAACGATTACATTCTTTGAGTCGCGATGATGTAAGGAAAATCTCTTCCACCCAGAGCTTTCTAACGACTGTAAAGCTACTACTACACAGTTGCTAACCCCAAGGATTGACAAATGGGTCTAGAAGAATCCCGCAGGGTATCATTATTAGTAAGATACACTTTGAAAAATGCTATTTCCTAACAAGGCTAGCACAGCAGCTTAGGCAGATTTTCGTGAGAAAAAATACATGAGAATTAAAACCTAGTTTTTGAGACAATCATTTCTTGACTCAATCCACACGAACGATTCTACAAGTTTCGGATGGATCCAAGGTCAGGGAGTACTTGGAACTGGCGCTTGTGGCGATACCCTGCAGAAGCGAATCATATCCGTAATGGGCAATCTCGGATGAGCATGGTTGTCGCGACAGCATGCAGCACATCACGCCACCTAATCACGCCTTTGACCCTGCCTAGATGATTTAGGAAGTCCACTCTCCGCGCTGCGAAAGGACTCTGGTAGGGTTGTGAGTCGAGGGTATACTTCATTAAAGAAACAAAGGCTCAAGAGGGAAGATGTGTCTTTCAAGGCTACTGGTCTTGTACTAACAAGCATGCATGTCTAATGAGTGTTATCATCGAGCTACCAATAGATTCATCCTCAATCTCCGACCCAAGATTGCGAGATCTTCAGACTATGGGCCATACATCTTCCTCATTGTCTATCTCCGCCAGCTTAACCCCTCGCTTGTTTCAATCACGACGTCTTTGTCCTTTGATTCGTCCTGAGTTGATCATGGCGTGCCACCTGGTTCTCCCAATTCTTGGATAGATTCTTTCCACTACTCTTGCCTGCCTGCACCAAGTGCTCCACATCTTCAAGCCGGGTCTTTTACTCACTCTTGATTATCTGCCCGACGGAATTATCTTGTCTTGTATCATTGGGTATCAAGAATTGGATTGACTACGAGGGCTGGAAAAAATGAGAAGATAAGTTTTCCGAGAGGAGGTTTTTAGCCCTGAGAAGCGCAGATGAGGATTGCGTTGAGCGAAGGTTATAGAGATTTCGTGATGTGGCGAACGATAGTGTTCAGTGAAATTTGGTATATAAACAAAAACCAAAAGGGAAGGACAATTTGAGATTCGAAGATGCGGCTTAGCGAGAAGGTTTTCCAAACTTTTTCAACTTAAGGATGTTGACCGTTGAAACCTTTGGGAAAATCAGGATCACAAGAAGCCACAATAATGGAAAATTTCGATCTGGCTCAGTAAATTTTCCGCCACGCCAAAGAAAATCTTTGAGTCTCACATATTTTGGCATACATGTATAACACCACGGCCTTAACACCGCGACTTCACTTTCCATAAATCTCGCAATATATAAATAAGTAAGCGAGTACATTCTTGGCGATATCAACCACCCCACTCAACACGAACAAAGACATGCCTTCATATCTTGGGGGAAACGACGCATTCATATCTTGGGCAAAGCATGTCGGCGCCACAATCAGCGCCACCGTGCAAGAGCTTAAGGGGCAACGTGTTCCCTCTGAGATCAGACCAGGAGATATTGAGGGGTACCAGTGTCCAGTGTATCAAGTCAGCTCCACTACAGTCCAGAATGCGACAGATGGTCGATACTTGACCGCAGTGTTGGTGAGGCCCTTCAAGTGCACAATGATATGGTATGGAGGACTTGATCACTGACCTAGCTTCTCAGTATCATATTTTTAAGACCCACGGTCCTTTGGTGCTCGAACTTGGGGGGCATGAGACGGCGGTGACAAGGGGGATGAGTTTGTGGTTTAAGTGCGGACGGGTATGCGTTTCTTCTCTTGACTGAGTGGGCAAGATAAGCTGATCATGGCCAGCCTTGCGGTGATGGGATGCGAGTCGTGGCGGTCTTGTGGGTGAGACCTCAACGGGTATGCTTTGGATTGTCATGAATGTCGAGGATGGAGGAAATGCTGACTTTGCTGTGCAGAGGATGAGTCGCCTCTAAATCAATACCATTGCGCTGCAACATGAAGATTGAGCAGCAGCCACATACCCACAATAAGTTTTTCTGTACCGGATCCACGTTCTAGTGAAGAAGTCTTTGATGCTATGGACTAGGAACACAGGCGCTTTAGGTTTACACACGCGAAACGGCATCACTGTTGACGAGAAGCGATTATCAAGTGAGATAGTTTGATAGGGTTTGAGATTTTGTTGCGACATGAACAATCATTCCCCGTGCAACACTATCAAGATCCACATTTTAAATAACGAAAAAGGCAGACAGATATGATCGTACGACTTCCTGATAATTTTCTCTACATCATTGGCAACTTGGCACGACTTTCATTTTAGTCTCCAGCGGTCCTTGCGAATTCTTTGCTGTGACGAGCTGGGCGTAAATCTCCTGAGGAATCTGCAAGTCAGGTCAAGGAATCTACCTCGGAAGAGCCATAGCGGTCTCCAAACGAATCCTCGATCTCTGTTGAAGACGTGTAGAAGCATACAGGATACAACAGATCCAAGAACGCAATCCACAGCATCTATCACTTCTCTAGACGTGTAGGGTGTAGTAATCTTGGACAGTTGGAATAAGTATCAAGACATCTAATCCTGTCAAAGTACCATCTCCTACAAGAGAAAGAGCTGTGTCAGTCAGGTGTAACCAAAATCTATCACGCATTTCGCACTCCCATCTCCATCCCAAAGGATTTTCCCAAATCTCTCGGATACGGCCTCGATACTCCGTACGTTCTCAAAAATCCATCACATAATCCTAAAGCCTTACAGTTCCGTAAATTTGCCACCCGATCTCCCAATTCTCCGAACCACGTACTATCAGGAACGATAAACAGAAGGAACATGCAGGTCCCTCGGCGTCTACCTCAATGCGACCTACAAGACCCAATCTACAATCCTTCAGCCTCATCATCCCGGCCCACACCAAAAAAAGATCTCCGAACCACGTAATGTATTAATAGCGATAAGAAACCGTCAACACCCAATTCAAATCTTTCGTAATCGTCTCCGTCCTCCGCGATGGCCTTGACGCGGCCCAACAGACCAACCAGATCCACCCACCCATCCTTCAGCCTCACCATCCCGTCTCCATCCCGCCTTTCCAATTAATCCTCCGAACCACGTGGGATACCAGCAGCGGGAGCCGAAAATTGCAGGTCCCCAGGGCTTGACCCCGGATCCTGAATCGATTCAGCTCCGAGCTTTTTAGACAGATGGCCAGGCTGAAGGCATGACTCCTTCACCACATATGGTCGTGTGGTGGCCGCCTGAAGGCCGAAGGATTGCAGAAGGAGCGTCACATCGCCCGGGGAAGCAGCCCCGCGTGCCGCGTTCCTGCTCGTGCAGAGATGTAAAAATCAATAATCCAGACTGCAACAATGAGGCTCTGAGGGTTCCATCTCCACCACAAACAGACAAAGTTCTCGTCCGCGCTTGTCCCCGCCCCACAAATCCCCACCCCTGCAAAACCCACCAACAGCCGCCGATCACTACTTTACGCCATCACCTACGCCCCCGCCGCCACACAGCCCCACCAATCACACCATCCCCCTCCCAAGCGCATCTGTCCCCCTTCCATCACTCTTCCCAATCTCCCGAGACGGCCACCCCCCTGTTGTCACCAAGAAGTAGCCCACTAATGCACCCCAGATACACGTCCAATGGGTGCATTGGCCATATTTTTCTTCGATGGGGGTGCGTCATGCCGGTGTATGTAACCTGGGAAAGGTTGGCGGAGGGGATGCGCTATGGGCGCTTGGCTTGTGCTTGTGCTATGCCATTGTTTTGAGGCGGTGCGATTGGTTCGCGTGTGGGATGTAAGGCCAATGCGATACTGGTGCGAGCTGGGTGCTGAGAGTTGAGCGAGTGGTGCTGCTTGAGGCCGCGGAGAGACCGAGGCCGTCTTTTCGTTCTGTGCTACGATAGTGGGGATAGCGTCAGGTAGAGGACAGCTTCACAAATTTAGATCTCAAAGGTTGAAAAGTTATGACATATTGACATAATTGTACAGGAGATCTCTTCCACACGCACGCTGCTGGGTAGTACACCCACTCAAAACCCCTTCACTTTTTGTCCCCCCTTTAGTTGCACAATGTATGTACGCACACATACTCAACCGCCGACACCACCCTCAATCCACTTCGTCCCCTCCCTCTCACTATCCGTACTCTTCCTAAAAATCTCCTTCTCGCTCTCACTCGGACTATGATTCCTACCCTCAGGATCCGGTCTCGAAATCCTCGAAGACCGCCCCGCCATCATCGTCGTCCCCATCAGACTCTTCGTCTTCGGCAACTCCTGCTGTGCCCCCACAGTCACAGCCGTGGACGAAGAAGTCTGACTCCCGTCTTTGACAGCTTCGCTGATGACGTCCACATGCTGCGTTTTGTAGATCTGGTCAGGGTGCGTGACGCTCATCCTGTTTCCGGAAAAGGAGCCCGTTCGGAGACCCTTGGCCGTGGTCCAGGTACCTACTTTTCGCTCGGGCGGGTATTCGGTGTCGTGGGTGCGTGCCGCGAGGGTGCGGTTGCGGAGTTCGTGGCTGGCGGAGTTTTCGGCGCGGCCGTTGTTTTCCTCTGTGAAGCCTGCTTTTGTCAAGCCCATTAGTTGATTGAGGACTGCGAATTCGAGTTTGAGTTTGATGGCGTAGATCATGGGTTTAATTGCTGCTTCGCCGACGTAGTTGTTTGTGAATTCTAGGCCGATGAGGATGATGTCCATGCCGATACAGATGCAGTTGATGGCTAGGAGTTGGATCATGACTTTGCGGGTCATGGAGTGGTAGATCGAGCCGAGTAGGCGGACCGTGGAGGTGATGTAAACGGTAGAGATGATGAATTCTTGGATGCAGAAGCCCACGAGTTGGATCCGTTCCATGACGTCGAATTTGGGCGTCCAGAAATCGGCGTTGTTGCTGTTGGAGCCGTAGGTGAAGACGATGGTGGGGACGTGCAGGCAGATGGCGTCGACTATTATCATCCAGAGGATGTATCGGAGGGTGCGTTGGTTACGGACGACGAGGTGGAGGCGCGAGTAGAGCACGAATGCTTGGCCCGTTACCATGCATACCCATCCTGTAGTTGTTGAGGTTAGATGGGGTGCGAATGTGGGTGAGCAATTGATAAGACTTACCGACTTCCACAAAGGGAAGGTCGACCAGCCATGATGTACCGACGAGGAATTTGAGAATGAAACCGAGGCCGTGTAGCGAACATCCCCACGAACTGATCAGCAAAGACCAGAAGTACAACCCCTTGCGTCGTCTGAATGTGTATAGTATAACCAAATCAAGCTCAACAGTATATGCCCATGCAATTGCAGTCCCTGCAGCAATTATACAGTACTCGACAGGATTGTAAGCAAGGGCGCCTGTAACCCCATTGGTGGCGGCGCGCTCAATTAATTCCTGAAACATTTTCGTAGAATTAATTGAGGTATAGTCAAATCGTATCAAGTTTTCTCCGACAGGTGCGCATTTCTCACAATTCACGAAGTAAGAGGAGGGAAGCACGGCAAGTAGGGGATATATGAGAAAGATTTGCTTGGGTCATAACGCAGTGGTGGTCATTGCTCGTTAGGGTCGTCGGTAGAATCAGGTAGCACTGGTAGGAGTGAGGCGGTAGTAGGAGCTTTCGGAGAGAGTGGAGGAGCTGAAAGTGGTGGAACAGTACCCATGCAAGATGAGGGACTGGAGGAGATTAAGTGTGGTTCTAAATAAGCGATTACAGGAATGGTCCGCCAACGAGACTATGGACTATGGCTTGCTGGTGGCATCCAATTGATTTGCGCGTATAGTCTCGGACCTATGCACGCACAGGCCAGCGACGTGCCGAGCAAAAGGATTGGATCCCTGTGCTTACTGACGGGTCGCCTGTTCAAGCGAAGGCTGATATCATCGCCGTATCCTGCATGTAAAGCTGGATTCACTGAGTATAGAGTCACTGGTTTTCCTTCCATTGTCTGATATTGCTTCGCCACAGAACAGCATCTCTTTCGGTATGGCCGATATAAGGTACATGCGAAAACTGTGGCCCTTAGCAATTTACCAACAGGTCCCAGCGTCAAAGAGCTGTGACAGGCTCATAATCGTCTGTGCTCCAGACGGAAGGCATCCCGAAAGGATGGTAACACGGTGACGGGACAAGATCATTAATATCAGGAACAGGAAATCTGACATGGTATCCAGATCAGCGAGCCCTATCACAAGCTAGAACGTTTTTGGAAGGGTGGGGAATCCCTGTAATCGGAGAATATTCGCCATTGGCAGGCTTCAGGGGTTTCAAAAAGGGCATGGTGTGGTATGTTTGGCTTGCGCAGTACGTGATGGGCTTTGTAGATCCTGGAGAATCCGGGGTCAAGATTGGCTCGCCTCAAACTCAAAATCGATAGTGGCACATGCGCGGCTGTAGCGCCCGTAGTTTAGCCAGCTTAGCGCGAAAAAGATCGAATCTCTCGCTTCTTTAAAGTCTATTCGAAATGACTGCATTATGCATACTACGGCCAACTGTCAACTGTCAACTGTCAATGGAACTGTATCCATCAATACACTAGGCACTGAATACTGCGATGCGCTTTGACGTCCAAGTTGAAGTGCTAATTAGGTAAGGCGTTTCTAGCCTTCCCACTACTTTGAAGTGTCCGTTGTGGGTCTCGACCTTGTCTGTTATCATTGAAGTCCTGCGGCGATCGACATTATTGAAGGATTCATCGTTCTTTACAATCAAGCCGACTTGTAGTCTGTCGTAGGAGATAGACCAGAGCGTGAAACCACCTCCTTGTCATTGGATGAAAACACTGGTCTTGTGCTCAATTGCAAACAACGTGCAAGCCATAGCACATGCCATTGAGAGGCAAGCGCAAGAGCTGGATTCGCGGTATCTAGATGGCTCATCTCAATAGATGAAGTGGTGGCGGAGCTCTAGGAGAATAACCATAAAGACATGGTCAGAGCTTCTGCCACTTACAAAAGTTCGCCTTGACCAACCTATCCTGGAACTTGAAGCTCCTGACAAGCCACACGCGCTGTTTTCCAAAGACCAGTCCAGTCAAGGAATGTCTTACATTCTCAATCCAGTTAAGTTTTGGAGACTGTCCTTTTGGCAAAGGAATTGCCAAGTTCGGAATCGATAGTCAGCCTTGGATTCTAGCCTGGTCAGAGCTTCACACTGAGCCGGGGAATACGGAATTCTTACTCTCGAGCACATCGCTCTTGCTGTCTACCAATGCCTCACACAATGTTGGCGGATCTGGGTCGTCATGTGGTGCTCGCTCATGATCTGTCTTCTTTCGCTCCCCACCTACTGTATATGTCTCCGTCCTGACACGTCGTCAAACCTTGTCTCGACAGCATCACACGTTTAGTCAATTTGAAGCTCTATCCCATACCTCTTTCTTCTCATAGGTCTTGGTCTTGTCTACTACCATGTCTTCTTACAGCCCCAGTTTCGTCGAATGGGAACACCAAACACGTCCAGAGACCAACCGATCCGAGGATGGATATCCTCCAACAGCGTACGAGGATGATCTAGCGCTCATGAAAGACAGCACCCTTGACCAGGCAGCCATGATTTATGGAGACATGCTGGCATTTCGCGAAGCAATGGTACGAGATACTTCGCCCTTGCTCGCCATTTAACAGAGAAACAGTTACTGCTCCAAGGCTGACCCGCTTCCCGCAATTGGTCATCTATGCAAACCTCGCCGCACATCTGGATATGACAGCCTCGCGGCGACATTGCCGAGACGGTACTATTAGGGTCATATTCTACGAAGTCAGATCTGGGGGCAAAAACTCGAAGCATCTTCCACACTGACACAAGAGTAGATCACTTCAACCGGGTTCAGCATCAAATACGTACTGTGGATGCTACCACTCAAGGTTCGTCTTCTAACCACATATCCTAGCACATCAAAGATAACTATTCAGAAGGGACTTGTGGATTTTTCAGCTTCGCGCAAAAAAGAAAGCCTACTAGCTACACCTGGAAAAGCTTGGATCGAAGCGTAAGCCCAGCAATATGCCGGCTAATGGATGGACGAGGAATGGGACGGGCTGGCTGGATGTCAGGGGAAGGTGGAGGGGAAAGTATACTGCGATATACGGGAGCAACGTGCATGGTGTTTGAGGTGCTCTTTTGGTCCTTGGGGAGCTGCGTGTCTCGCTTGGTGCGCGATATGGGAATTTGTAAGGATCTCTACTGCTTGCATGGAAAGGCTCTCATCAATGTAGATAGTGAGGAGGCTTTGAGAAGCACGCGTGGGAGTCTTAGAGTCTCCCGTGATAGCAGCAATGAGACTGCGATTGCAGATTGGTTTTGGGAGTAGCAAATGTAATAATAGTTGATGTGAAAGAGCGTTTGACTGTTTGTTAGCCAATACAATGTCACTCGTCGGGCCAAAACATGTCGTCATGGAGGGAATCTCCTCAAGTGAATCCGGCGTACATAGATGTTAAGCTCTGAGAGCGTTATCTCAGTTTGTAGCGTAGAAAAGAAGCATTTCAGGGTAAACTATACTCCGGTCCCCGCAATTCCCCTATAATTTATCCGGCTGAGTCAGCCGGCACACTCTAATTCAAAAATTATTCTTTAGACGTCAAAAAAAAACACCCGGATATAGCTCAAGCACTGTTGCCGGTGTAAATGCCGCTTAAGGTACTGGAAATAGGTGAATACTGCTGGTAGACACTCCGAGGTGGATGCAGCCACTTCTGGGATCATTCACAGCCTTTGGCATTCGCTCGGGCGATGGTGAGAGGTATAGTTGCCTAGCGTGAAATTTGGGGGTGCACGATGGCCAAGGACGCGTCGGAGGTTTGTGGGATAACAAGGTGAGTATTCTGTGAGGTGAGTGTGCAATGAATGCGCTGATGGGTGAATTGCTGGTAGTGTCATGTCTACCAGACCTAAAGGCCAGTCTTGATGAATTGTGGCGGAGGTGAGGGTGAGGCCGCCAAGCTGGGTGTGGTGAGCACATGGTCTGAACGTGAAGTGGTTCGATTGAGAACTCCGTGAGATATCGGTGTGCGCACTTGCCCTTTGTATAGGTATAGAAAAATATAGCATTTGAGTAATGGCGGTGGGATGGCTGAGACTTCGGCGGGTAAGTCGGTTTTTCGCTGCGATGGAGATTGAGGACGAGCTAATGTTGCTGCTAAGAGGTCGAGTTGGCTCTGAGAAATGCCGGCCTGAACCAATGGAATATGCGCACTGGACATCCTGGATGCAAAGGGTATTCAGTATGACCCTATGGGATTTGCCTCTTCAAAAAATGCGGCCATGCAAATCGAAGATGAGCTAACCTTTCTGTACAAAGTAAGATAAGACTTTGAAGGACTTCGATATTGACCCATACAGCATGCAACCAGATGATGGTGAGTGACACAGAGAATCCTCGGTAAGATGGTACAAACTTCGCTACTTGAAAGGATGCCAACAGGGTGCAGTGCCATCGTGAACCGTTCTACAATATATGTAAGTTGATAAACGTTTCTTCTACTGCAGTAGTAAAAGGGCAGAAGTACTCAAGACTCAAGCAAAAAATGCTGAACGGAAAGGAGACTCGATATGAGCTTCTGGATTTCGCCACTTCAAACATTGTGGTATCATTTCGCGAGGTGGGTCTGCCTTAGCGGAAGTCTGCTCAACCTGCATTAGTCTACTTGAAGAAGCTTGCAGCAACGTGTCATTGTCCGTCTCTTTGTTGGCATCTGGCCTTTAAGAGGTAGTGATAGCCCTAGGGGATTACCCCCATTTGTTTGTTGGAAGAAGCTTCTAGCCAAATGTTGTTACCCGTCTCATTATCTGAACTTTGCACTCAAGAGGCAATCTGAGCCATCTCAGGTAGAGAATTATCCCGCTACGTCGCGTCGGACAGATTTTGTTCTATCTTGATTTGGAAAAGGGGAGGCGAGATTTCGGGTAAACCATCCGCCGATAACGCACAACACGCTAACGAATTTCCCTCATTAAGAAAACGTCTTGAAGTCAAGGTCAAGGTTCCTCTTCACCCATCATCCACACACGATCTTTCTTCTCTTTCTTCTACTTCTTCTACAAATACCTAAACATCAAATGGAGCACAAGCCAGAAGACGACGCCATGATCGGAATCACAGCTGGTGATCCAAGGGCGACAGACGAGGCAGACAATAACTCTACTCACGAAACTACGACCGGAGACACAGCTGGAGATCCAATGGTGACAGAAGAGGCAGACAACGACACCATACGCGTAACTGCAGCTGTAGGTGCTCTCACCATAGACGACCAAGAAGATGAGGACGTTGTCGAGAAAGAGAATCTCGTCAAGCAAGAAGAGATCGAAACCATCACCCTCCGACTGGCCGCCTACGCGAATACAACGTTGGAGAAGATGAGCAAGAAAGAGAGATTGGCTACGAAAACAGAGGCAGCGAAGATTTTCGAGGAGAAGAAGCGGTCTGCGGACCTGAAGAAGAAGTGGATTGCGCGTCGAGCAGCTATTCAAAAAGAGGCTGCAGAAGCCAAGCTGAAATCCAAGAGGCTGCGTCCGGACACGGCGCGGCCTGTGGGAAGGGAGATCCGAAATCCGAGATCACGGCCAATTGTTGAGCATACCATACATGATGAGCCGCCAGCAAGCGTGCCAAATGAAGTGTCGCCAGCTCAGACAGCCCCAGCACAGGTCCAGGATCCAGCATCTCGAAGGCTTTATCGATCGCCAGCATGGAGGGCGCCAGCAGAGCTCCAGGTTTCACCATCTGGAAGACTTTTTCGAGCGCCAGCTCAGACAGCGCCAACACAGCTCCAGGTTTCAGCATCTGGAAGGCTTTCTCGAGCACCAGCACCAAGAGCACCAGCACCAAGAGCACCAGCACCAAGAGCACCAGCACCGAGAACGCCAGCACCGAGAACGCCAGCTCAAACCACGCCAGCAACCCAGTCTACAGACCAGGGAAACCGCACACAGGACACTCCAGGTACGGGAGTTGAGAAGAGTCTAGCGGCAGCACAGCCAAAGAAGGAGAAAAAGAGCGTAGGAGCCCGCGCAAGAGATTTGACGGATGCATGGGCAGAGCTTAGCAAGGTGAAATGCGGCTCTGAGGAATATAACAAAGTCTTCAATGATAACGTACGTATGGTCAAGAAGGAAGATGCGACCGAAGAGCAAAAGGAAATTGCTGCGGCCAACGCCAGAAAGAGGAAGGGAGACGAGATGGAGTTGGAGTTGGAGAAGAAGAGGGCGAGAAAGGAGTGATACTGGGATATCGTTGATTGGGTAGCGCGGTGTGGGCGGTGGTCATTAATGTGGAAGTGGACCAAAAGTTGAGCACTATTCTTGTCTATCTCGTGTGGCACAGGCACTCTACAATGGCAGGGATGTCCAGTGTTCGCTCGCTTGCAATCCTCACACTTGTGTAACATAACCTTGCGACTGATTGTATCACATTCGAAATGCACCATGTTACGTACCGATCATGATCAAATACCCCAACTCCATCTCTACCACGTAACAAAACCCACTATTTACAGGTAAATGTCCCAACACAAACCCGACACTACGCAACATCACTCTCCCCACATCACAAATGCTCCAACACCTAATCTGGCCCTTCCCCTACCTACCTTACACCGCTTCCACCAACCCCACCTTCTCACTCGCCTCTAACAGAGCTCGCATCCAAAATCACCCTTTGCATCCAGCAAACATGTCTGTACCCGCCCCAGGCTTTGATACCTGGCTTCGTACGACGAAACAAGATTACTACAATATCACCATCGAAGCTAGGGACGCGCCTGAGCTGATTTGGAACTGTCCCATTTCACCCAAGATGAAAGCAGCATATCCTTACCAGATTCAGTGGGGTGATAAGGTGGCTTTACGGGACGTTTTGGTAAGTGTTTACCTCTACTCTATGTAGACGGTCTTGAGCGGTGTTGACGACTAATGTAGAAAGAAATCTACACCCAACACGGCCCCGTCAAACTCGTTACCGAACACCACGACGTAACAGGCACTATCTGGGTTGGGTGTTATTTTGTAAGTTTTGCCCTTCATACCTTTAACAAAAAACTTCAAGCTGAACAGCCAACAGGGCGCAACTCCAATCAAAACTAATTCCAAGCATCAGATCTTCTTATGCACAAAAGTCAAGGTACGTCCAGCCCCACCCGACCGGCTAAACACGACATTAACAGCTTGAAAGACGCTTCAAACCCCCATCAGCACCCAGGCGTTCTCTTTGACTCTCCCACCCGAGGTTGCAGAGAATAAGAGAGTGCAGCAGACATTTCGCACTTGTACTTTCACGGGACCTTTGATGATGTCGGCAGAAGCTGCGAGGGCGAGAAATAAGAGGTTGGAGATTGAGGCAGGGGAGAAGGGGCTGCGGGTGGGTAAAGTTGATGCTAGGGGAAGTGGAGGGGATGGAATGGAAGATGGGGCGCTGCAGGGGAAGGTAGCTCAAGAGAAGGCACCTCGGCTCAAGGCACTTCAAGATCAGGCACCTCAATATCAGGCACCTCAAGACCAGGCACCACAGGACCATGTGGTAAAAGCTCAGGCGGCACACAACATGGCACTTCGAGCAAAGGCACTTCGAATCCAGATGCCTCAAGGCAAGGCACTTCCAGGACGGGCATCACGGAGGAACGTTGTACAAGACAGTCTACAGTACCATAGCACACACTTCGGTGGAGCACATGGTGCGAAGACCGCAGCTGTTGAGGAGGCAGGACGTGATTGGGAGAAGGTGGATATGGAAGAGGGAGAGGAGGATTGGATTATGGTTCGAGAACTTTGACTGGATTGCTTGAGCTGGAAGTTGAATCGTTGTTTAGATGGTGGGTAGTAGAGGACTGGGTTTTTAATTCATGGAAAACCAAAAGCTCTGATCCGTATATTCAAATGCATGCGCTTGTCCAAGCTTAGGAGTCTCAACGTAAAGCCTGATGGCGTTGACTAGCGAGCTCAGCGCGAGTTCCGAACCTCTGAGGCTCCCCTGTAAGCTCTATTGGCATAGTTCCATGTAGGCCTCATTTCTTTCCTTTGATTTCTGAAGAGCGAGTGTCTTGGTAGCCTAGCCCTAAACCTTATGATGTAAATTATCAAGGCGTCAGATTTCGAGATCTCCACTTTCGCCGAGGTCGAGAGACCGGTGGGCTTAGAGCTCGTTTTCGCTTCATCGCTACAGTATCACTAGGCATGTCAGTCTCTGCACCAGATTCCCAGCCCGATCGCAGCCGAACAAGTAGATACCTGCAAAGTATAAGTTAGCTTAGACTAGCGAACCCTAGTAGTACCATAATTCTCTAATGGCCCAGGATCGAGGCACTATCCGGGTTCGGCCATAGCGGATTGTATGGCCCTTCAAAAGAAACGGAAGGTCTTGCAGATGTATGGGACAACTGAAATTAAAGAAGGAAAAAGAACTTTGTAACGTCAATGGGAATGGTAAGCAGCTTCTGATGGGGCTTTTTCAATGCCCAAATTCGGCACAAAATGCAGACCTTGAATATCATATGAGATAGTAGGCATGAGCATTGGACTTGCCCCTGTAACACTGTACTTTCGTCCCAAACCAAGAGCACGCGACCTAGGGTCGAGTAACAAAAGAGTGGGTTTGAGGTCACTGACGTTTCCAAGGCACACGTAGAAAATAAGAGATAAAATAATCTTTAGGGAAGACCCTTCCGAGCTTCCGTGTATAACAAGATCTCGAAAGGTGTTGGTGCTGAGCCTAACTGACGACCGCCGTTTCGAGGAATGGCACAGCCGCAGTGAGGCTCTTCCACGGACATAGAGAGGAGCGCGAGCAATCAAGAAGTCCGTGTCCAGCAATGAGATACTCACAGCACTCGATTACGGACAACGCTATTGATGGCATCGACTGCGAAGGAGATGTATCGACGAGCTATTGTGCAAAAGAGAGGAGTGCCCTGTAGGGCAGAGATCACGTGACATGGTCATATATCGAGGAGGCCAACCGAGGGTTGCTTCAGCTTTTACCGCTCAAGACAGTCATCAGGGGCATCGAGTGGAAAATAGGTGGCCCACGGCTCTAGCATCGTGTCCAGAGAGGGTAGACTCTGGCGGACTTATTTGTCAATCTCCCTCTCGCCGTCTCCATTCATCGAAGCTTGTCCCTCCAGGTCCACCAGCATAGGTGTATTCCCGCACTTCGTCGAGCCAGGGGATAGCAGACTGCGCACCATTCTTCTCGACAGTTTTGGCAGCCGCTGCATTTGCCCACGAAACCACAGCCGCCATCCCTTTAGAGCTATGCACCGGAGAACGAAGATACTTCATCAGAGCAACAGAATAAGCCCCCACAAAAGTGTCTCCAGCAGCTGTGGTATCCACCACTTTGACTTTCTCGGCGGGTAATTGCCACATCATCTGCAACGAAGTGTCAAGGTAGATCACACCCTCTGCACCAAGAGTGATTGTCACATGCTGCACTCCTAAAGCAATAATTCGCTCGATGTGTTCACCCCATTCTGACCAGCGTGGCTTTCGCTCAGAGATACCAGCGATGATAGCGGCTTCTGATTCATTGACTATCAGATGAGTGATCGCTCCGTAGGCTTCTTTGGGTAGTACTTGTGCTGGAGCAGGATTCATCAAGATGGGTATCCCTTGTTCTTTAGCAGTTTCGAGGACCTGTAGTGTTGTATCCAGCGGTATCTCCAATTGCAGCACAATCAAGTCTGGCTTCGTCAGCGACGCTGGCAGGCTTGTAAAATCCGCTGGTCTAAGACTGAAGTTCGCGTTCGGCGACATCAGTATACGATTTTCTCCAGTCTGTTCCTCAACAATGATACACGCTACTCCAGTCTTCTCTCCGCTCATTACTTTGATACCTTCAGTCATCACTCCATTGAGCTGTAGCCCTTTGATCAGATCCTGGCCGAAAGTGTCATCGCCAACTGCACCAATCATTCGCACCACGACATCCGCAGAGCTGCCATCACCGCGTTCTCGGCGAGAGAGTCTGGCACATGCAACAGCTTGATTGGCTCCTTTGCCTCCCGAACCGGTATCAAAGGATTGGGAGATCAGAGTTTCTCCTGCAGCAGGCACACGAGTCGTGCGAGTGATGAGGTCAGTGTTCAGCGAGCCGATGACAAGTATAACTGGACGTTCCATAGTCGCCTCGTCTCTGGTAGAAGACACACTCTGAAACCTTTACGTTTGGGATCTAACCATCAGTTTAAGTGCAAAGCTTAGGGTCGTAAGGAGTTTTCCATGACATCGGTAGCGCCAAGCCATAGGGCTGACGCTCAATGTGACTTTTCTTAACGGGTCAAATGTCTCTGTTAATACAAAGACTGTATTACCCTTTGGTTAGTATCTTAATCTGTCACCTCTTGAATATCAATAATAGAATTGCACTTAGAATGACGTCATTCTACTCCCAACCACTGATCAGCACTACCATTAGCTCCCTTTAAAGTAGCTCGACATGGCTGGCTATCACCTCTTTGATTCTATTCGTCTTATTTCGCTTCTTTGGAACTAAATTTCATTTTCCTGTGATCCAGTGATCAACCTGCTCATCCATTGGCAATGGTATCCTCGACCCACACCACAACCATTGAGCTCGAACCCACCCACCAACATTCACGAAATCTGCCCGGGCAACTCGACAGTGCCAACCGCCTCTCAAGAGAACCAGACAATATCCTCCAAGGCTCTCGACTCGCAGACTCCGAAGCCCCAGATGGGGGTTATGGATGGTTCGTAATCTTCGGCTGCTCCATCCTTAGTTTCTGGATCATCGGCACAATCTACAGCTGGGGAATCATCCAAGCCGCGCTGCTCGAGCAAAAGCTCTCCTCACCTTCAACGTTATCTTTTATAGGGTCTCTGGCAAGTGCAACTATATCCGCCTTAGCTATCATCAATGCGAGAGTGATCCGCCTTCTTGGGGCGCGGAATACTGCACTCGTAGGCATCTCGCTATTTTCGGCTGGAGAGCTGTTGAGCGGTTTTGCTACGCAAGATGTTGCAGGACTGTTTGTTACGGTTGGTGTGATTATGGGGGTGGGGACGAGTCTCGTCTTTATGGTTATGTCGGTCACGCCCGCTCAGTACTTCAATAAAAAGCGAGGCTTGGCCAACGGCATTGTCTACGCGGGTGGTGGGCTTGGTGGAACTATTATCAGTCTAGCCCTAAACAGCGTGATTGAAAAAGTCGGACCAGCATGGACATTCCGGATCCTAGGACTTGTAACCTTAGCAACTGGCTTACCAGCCGCGTGGCTCATCAAAGAACGCGCACCCATCCGAACACCGACATTCATCGAATGGCGTCTTTTCCGTGACTTCAAATTCATCATCGTCTTCCTGGCTGGAGCAATCGCTGTATTCCCACTCTTTGTCCCGCCCTTCTTCCTCCCCCTCTACAGCAAGTCCCTCGGACTGTCGTCTGGTGCTGGCGCCGGAATGGTAGCTGGATTCAATTTCTCCTCTGCTGTTGGACGACTGATTTGTGGCTTTGCTGCTGATGCTATGGGGCCGTTGAATACGCTGTTCATTTCCCTTCTACTGAGCGCTGCCAGTATGCTTGTGATATGGCCAGTTTCCGACTCTTTCGGACCACTGGTAGCTTTCGTCATCATCAATGGCGCAGCAAATGGTGGCTTCTTCTCCACTATGCCAACGGTAGTAGGTACTGTGTTTGGATCTGCGAGGGTGTCAGTGGCTATGGGTATGATTGTGACTGGGTGGGCTGGCGGTTATCTGATGGGGGCGCCGATTGCTGGATATCTGCTTGAAGCATATGGTGGGGAGAATAGTACACTGATGGCGTATCATCCTGCTATGTTTTACGCAGGGTCGATGGCGCTTGGGGCGTCGGGGCTGGTGGGCTTGGTCAGGCTCAATATTGATAGAGGGTTGCTCAAGAGGCATTGATGGAGAGGGGATGAATCGATTTTGGGACAGTATCGCGAATGTACGAGCATCAAAATTAGTATTGACTTTATGGGTGTAAATACAGGTCCGGTCATGTGCTCGGTTTTCTGTGATTGTGGACTAGGGGCCTCACGCCCCCTGTGCCATGCTCAGTGCAAACGACGCTGTATTTATTTGGTTCTAATAGCCAATCTCCTAGCTCCTGTCCGATTCCCCGAAAGACTTTCATCACACTTATCGAACTCCTCTTCTTGTGCATCCACAGACTCAAATTCAGCGTGGGGGGGCTAACATAAAAGTTAATACACGCACGAGTCCCTTAATGGAGCGGTCTACTTACTCGAAGGAGTATGAAGTGAGACGCCCCGTTCACAGTGAGTGTTCTCCAAGCTTAGCGTAAATGACCTACTCAGTATCTGATAATCTTGAATCACGAATAGTCAGGAGTCGTATATTGGACGCTTTTTGCAGGCGGGGGTAATGAAATCGTTGTAGATTAGGTACCACACCGTCAATAGACTGACAGGAAGCCATCATTCTGGTCAGACCCACTATCGATCATAAACATATTTTTCGGGCCGCAATTTTAGCTCGGCGTCTAGCGCGCCAAGACCTGAGAAGCCGCTAGTCGAACTCGGTAAGGTCTAGAACTCCTGGGACGCTAAGAGAAAGAAGTCCGCTTCTCCGTCTATTCTCTTTTTCAAAGACATTCCTTTCACAGATTTCCCATTCAAATTTCCTGCTCTAACCACTCTGTGAATGTGCAGTGGAAGTAGTGAGTACTACATGTGACCTCCGGGTGTGATAGAGAGGCGTGGCTTGCGCAAGGTGGGGCTGCATGCTGCAGCCAGTAGTCAGCATGGCCTTCAAGCGACCACTACGACAATCGTCATGCCATTCAAGGCTAGCAGACCGATGTGGCAGTAGTGTAAGCTAGCCCTGCATGGTCCAATGTTCCGAATTGGCCAGTACATGATAGGCTGGACCCAAAGAGACGCGGTGGCGCGCTCAATAACAGCCAAGTTCGCTTATGCTGCATTTGCCCGGCCATAGCACTTATATAACTTGTCTGGCAGGGCGTCTGATCCATTTCACCCGAGGTAACTTATCCCTAAGCACACCAAAGAGGATCTCAATAGATATCAACAACCGCCGCGAGCATGGCATTATCATCGCTATCACCGCACGAACTTCTTCACAAGCTGTCGAAGGATCCAGAGAGCAAGAAAATGCTCTATGACACCACAGTACGTATCAGGGACTCTTCTCACAGTCAAAGCCTTGCGCAAGCCATCGGTCACGTGGCCGGCGCCAAACCTCCAACATGGGTCAACTGCATTGGTCAACAATTATGGCAGTCCAGAATGATCCTCTACCCGATTTCTATTGAAGCTCTGGTGTCTACTGTCAACGGTGCAAATAACCACGGTCTTTCACTACGTGCGGTGGGCTCGGGCCACTCATTCTCTGATGTTGCTCCATCTGCTGACGGCAACGTGCTTTTGGGTCCCCCCGGCATGAACAAAGTCCCCAATATCGACACCTCGTTGCTCCACGATACCATATTTGGTGATTTTCTGTTTTCCATAGAGAGTGAGTTTACTGTCCAGGCTCTCAATGAAGCGCTCGACAGCGAAAGCAAAGGCTTGATCAACATGGGCGCCTACGACAGCCAGACTCTTGCTGGTGCGATTTCCACCGGTACTCACCGAACAAGAATACTGCTTGGACCCATCGCCAGTAGCGTGCGGTCTCTCGTCCTGGTCTCAGAGAAGGGGATGATTTACCATATAGAACCTACTAATGGGATCACGGATCCAGCCGCGTTCGCTAATGCAAAGCCAGTCGTCATACTCAAGCAGGATGACGACTGGTTCCAGTCAAGCGTTGTTCCGATGGGGTGTATGGGTTTTGTCTACTATTATACCCTGGAAGTGCTGCCGGCCTATCTTTTGAGAGAGAAACGTACATTCGATACCTGGGAAGCCCTGAAAAATAGACAGGGCGCCGGCAGTATACCTCAGCTACTCAGAGACCATCGACACTTCGAGGTTGACATAAATCCCTATGCGGTGGGCGGTGTTCACTTGAGCACAAACATAGTCAGGAACATCGATAACGGGACCCCCAAAGGATGACGTGACTTCAAAAATTGCATCTCTGACTTACTTGCGGAATGGACACCAGCTGAGTGGATTGTCGTCCACCTGCTCAACTTGCCCCCTACGCTAGCTCCTGGGATCATTTAATCAGGCTCTCAACACCCTTGCGGATAATGATTATGTCAACAAAAGCTTCGATATCATGAAGATTGGCCCTGTGGACAATTGGAAAGCTTTGGCGCTGGAATTATATTTGAATGCGACGGGCGCCACTAGCGATGCTACAAAGCTTGTGCAGCAAGTCGATAAGCCACTCGGCGTCTTCGCCGATGCTGCACAAAAACAGAAGTGGTACTCAGTCGGACCGGTGGCGTTGCGCTGCGCTTCGTTGCGGCCGCGGATGCCTACCTCGCCCCTCAATCTGAGAGAACCACTTGCATTACGAAGCTCGATTTGCTTGATGGCATCAGCCATGGCGAGGACCTCCTAAAGCAAGTAAAGTAAGCAATGTGCATCCAAGGGTTAGAAGTAAGGGTCCACTGGGGACTTGATCATGATACAGTGGCAATCGCCGAGGTGCATGGTATGTTCCCGAGTTATGAACGCTGGCTTTCTGTATATCTGCAGTCGAACTCGACTGGGATGTTTGACAACGCATTTACAAATCGTCTGCGCATTTCCACGTCAAAGAAATGAAGCTTGTGAGGCTCGAGCGCTTGCGTTGTATTTCAATCTCTTTGGTCTTTTTGTCAGTTGCTGCGACGTGACGTACATGTGAAAGCTTCTACTTTCGAACGTTGATCAAGTCAGCGGTAAGATCCTCAGATAAATGATAAAAATACGCGTGTTAGATTGCTTTGTCTAATCGGCTGATCGGGTCGGGGCGTTGCGCAATAGCAGCCCGTATGATGTTCAGTTGCGACACACTGGCCTCAGCGCTTTACATAATTTAGACGTGAAACAATGCTAATTGCACTTGCAAAAGCCCCAGCAACAAGAAATAAGCGATTAGCCAAGCTTCTTGCATCGGAGTACTCCAAGATGTGCCCAAGCTCGGTGAGTCGCAAGCCAGCCGCACGCCACCCATACCGCTACATCAAGTTCAGGAGGAGCCTTGATGCAGCACAATTTTCGAAGCATATTCCTACCTCAACGAGATGATGAAGTTCCTGTGAGATCACACATTATGACACCGCTTGATACTTGAACAAGCCGACTTAGGGCCTGCTGAACATGGTGAGATCCTCATTTCGGCGATGCTCAAGTCGCTATGATCACACACAATGCAGGAAGCTCGGCAGCCGCCAAATCACAAGCAGTGTAGGTCTAATTCTTTGCTCAAATTCGGCAGCTACTACGGGTGGCTGCATTTCCCCGGATTTTTCATCATTATTTCCCTTCCCGTTTAGCGCTATCAGCCATTTGATATCGAGATTTTACGTTCAGCAAAGCGTTCCTGCTACATAGTGTGATTCCACTGAGTTGGTTTCATGCGACGTGTTTAATTAGCTGGGATGTTCCGACCAAAGGCATCCCAACTGTGGGCTACAGGGGCATTTCCATGAGACACATCGTCACCCTGCAGAAGCTCCGAGGCGCCTGCAAGCTGTTTCGATTTCTGCGATTAAAACCTCGACCGCGAAAGTTCCTTAGAATGTCATCTCAAAGTTCTCCCTTGAGCTCGATATAATACACACAGCCTCCGGCGAAATTTACCACTATGACGGACTTCTTCCGGGACACTGGACTTGGCCAACTCATTAGATTTGTATTAACGAATAGCCAGTCAGAGTCCGCGACCAATTCATCGTTGTCAGCGAATTCACAGAACTATGACTTGTGCCTCAAGGTCGAGAGCCAAAGAATAGTGGCGGACTTCTTGGCCAAGCAGGACAGCGTTAGGTCAAGTAGTGAGTCGGTATCGACGCGGTCAGGCGAATCTTTGGCGGCGCTGAGGTGTGGTGCAATTGACGGCGAGCAGGGGTGGGATGGTCCAGATGACCCCGAGATACATTCAGACTCTATCATAGACACGATATCAATATAACTCAAGAGCAACTCTAGCTTAGCTAACCTCCTGCATAGAATCCGCTGAACTTTTCCAGCATCAAGAAGCTTCTCATAACCAACTTGATTTGCCTACTCACCATGTGCATCTATCTCGGCTCGTCAATCTTCTCTCCGGGTATCTCCTCCCTCAGCCACGATCTCCACGTCAGCCCCTCCGTCGCTACACCAGGAACCTCTCTCAGCATCCTTGGCTATGCAGCAGGACCCATGGTTTGGTCGCCCCTCTCTGAAGCCCCCAGCATTGGCCGAAGCCCCATCTACATCGCCACCTTAGCGCTCTTTGTGCTGCTCCAAGTACCCATTGCGTGTGCAAAGAACATCCAGACAGTGCTCATATTCCGCTTTCTGAGCGGCTTCATCGGTTCACCTGCGCAAGCAAATGGCGGTGCCACAATCAGCCACATATAACTGCCTCAAAAACGATCCTATGCCATCGGGCTATGGGAGCTTAGCCCATGGGTCGCACCGACCCTAGGCCCACTTCTCGGTGGCTTGGCCGCACAAGCCAAGGGCTGGCGATGGACCGTCTGGGAATTGATGTGGATCAATGGCACAATGCTCGTACTGATCGTATGCCTTCTACCCGAGACGAGTGCGAGCAATATCCTTTATCGTCGCACGAAGCGACGAGGTGAGAGTCCGGCGGGGACTCGAAACGAGCGGGAACTGAGCCTCGCGCCACAAGAGAGCAGGTGGAGCCTTGTCTATCATACCCTTATCCGGCCGTTCGTGCTCTGCTTCCGCGAGCCCATATGCCTCCTCAACGCCTATACGGCCTTCCTTACCGGTCTGTTTTTCGCTTGGCTGGAAAGCTTCTCCGTCGTGTTCGTGGCTATCTACGGCTTCGATTTGTGCCAGCTTGGACTCGCATTCATGGGACTGCTTGTAGGTGCAGTCGTAGCTTATATCAATTTCGTCATATGGTTTCGCTTCAGTGAGGGAAAGAAGTTTGATGATGACGGCCGGAGAAAGCCCGAGGAACGTTTTGTGCCGCTTATGGCGGGATGCATTTTCATCCCTTTGTCACTGTTCAGCTTTGGGTGGAGCGCGAGAATTGGTGTACACTGGATAGTGCCGATTATTGGTAGTGGATTGTTTAGTTTGGGAACTTTTTCGCTCTTCGTAAGTCTCGTCGGTCAATATTTGGGCCTCTGCGTAAAAAATCTCTGCTGACATGCATTGCAGATCTCCATCCTGAATTACCTTCCAGATGCATATCCAGATTACGCGGCTTCCGTACTTGCGGGCAACAACTTCGTTAAGTGTACATTTGGCGCAGTGTGCTTGCTATTTGCCGGCCCGATGTATCAGAGCTTGGGGCCTGCTTGGGCAAGTACAATGCTGGGCTCGATTGGGCTTGCATTTGTGCCTGTTCCGTTCGTGTTTTATTTATATGGGGATAGAATACGGATGTCAAGTACATGTGCAAGGAAAAAATTTTAGCCCGAGGATGAATCGAGACTAGAATCCAAATACAACTCGACTACTTCTGGTCTCGTACAACAGTGATCTACAGTCATGAACATCCAATGCTTATCGCGTGACTCGTGTGGGTAGGGTAGATGAGTTTTGTCTCCCATACCCGCCCAAACCACGTGCACCGCTCAAACGCAAACTCCTCACAAGCTATCAGGCGGTCTCGTAATCTTCGTCAACTGATCTCCATTCAGTGTCTTCATAATCTTCCCCAAGCCCTCATGGCTGTAGTCCTTCTCGTTCCACATGTCCTTGTGGTATTTCACCTTCCCCTGCTCATCCAGCGTCAACGTCACCAGACTATTGACTGGTTTCGTAAAATGTACGACACGTGGTGTATATTCTTGCTTCATCTTGAAGGCGAGTTGGGTGTCGGAATTGGAGACGATCTCCGTGGCCAGGGTTTTGGACGAGGCCATGACTTTGGGTATGCCTGAATGCCCACAGCATGTTAGCTTCCATATACCATGCGACATGTTCGATCCATATGGTTCTGCGTACCATACCACTGCCCAGCAATCTTATACCTCGTATCGCAGTAGCTCCACGGGTCATCGTAGATAGCCTCTTGCGCATAGACATGCATGTCCTCCTCACTAGCACTGCCACTGTACAGACTCGTGATCGCTTTTACTATTTTCTCCCTTTCTGGAGAGACTTTTATCGAATGCTCGGGATGAGGTTCATAGTCAACGTTTGTGGAAGAGTTCTGAGATGGATCGGGGTTGGAGGTCAGCTCCTGAGGATCAGGTCGGGGCTCGTAGTTTTGCTGAAGGGTTTCTGCGCGGGATGCCATGGTTGAGATGTTTTGGGTGGGAAGGAGGGAAAGACTTGAGATGATGATGTAGAAGAGCCATATTAGTTGCTTGCGGTGGGTGCAGACTAGGTAATGTATATAATGAGGTCATACGTGATCATGAAGCGCGCTTAACGCGTGTGGAGTGGTCACTAGTATCGTCCTGTCTCGGCCATGATCTAGTCTCGTTAATTTTATTATCAAATTTAGTCCCATATCTGGTTGCTCGTCTCCGAAGGAGATGCTACACGTGCTACGTATATAAAGTCTTCCTGTCGTCTGCTCTAGCTCCACCCCTATGCTGCCAACATATCCCTCCAGGATTCCTAAATTGCGGTCCGTGCATGGTTCCCCACTAGGTCGGACTTCATCGTCATCGACTCAGGCCTCCCCATCAGGTGTGGCGAATTGCTGTCCTGCACCAATGACTTCGGCAGATAAATGGTAGCTTTTCTTGCATTATATATGGTCGCAAGCACTCGGAGACAGTTCGGGCATCCAATCCTCGTATCAATCTAGAGGATCTTAGTGGCACGTTTTCACCCCCTGCGTATTCCGCTTCACCAAGATCATGAGTCTCATTATAACTTCGAGACCATTTGGCAGATTCTTTCTCGAGAAAGATGATGGAAAATTCCTCGAGATTGGCAAGAGGGCGAATCTTATGGCATATCTCTTGAGGATTTCAAAGGAGCTGGATCATTTGGATGGGGACCTCCGAGCTTGTGGGTTTGATCTCAACCTCGAGATGTTGAGGATTCGCGATTGGCATACAAGATTTTCTGGTCACTACTATCTTCCCAAGCTGCGGAAAGCCGGAAAGATCCGGCTCGGTGCCATGCGACTCTGTGAGCCCAACACTTCTTGTGAAAATTGTCTGCTGATTAGCAGACTCCACGATTGAGGTAGACCTGTCTCGTAGCTTGCTGCGATAATAGATTTTGCAAGATGGTTTTCGTGGATACTCATAGGATGAGCCTAGAAATAAGAGGCTTGCATCCCTATGAATCCCTATAAATCCCGCGTCCCTCTATAAATCCCGCATCCCTATAAATCGCGCCTCCCTATCAATCCCGCATCCTACCAATCCCGCATCCCACCAAATCGCGCCTCCCTCCAAATCCCGCTTCTCTACCAATCCCGCACTCTACAAATCCCGCATACTACTAAATCGCGCATTCACGCCAAATCCCGCCTCCTACCAAATCGCGCATCCCGCCAAATCGCGCATCCCTCTATAAATCCCGCATCCCTCCCTCCAAATCCTGCATTCACGCCAAATCCCGCCTCTCTATCAATCCCGCATCCCGCCAAATCGCGCATCCCTCTACAAATCCCGCATCCCACCAAATCGCGCCTCTCTACCAATCCCGCATCACTCTCTAAATCCCGCACCTACCAATTCCGCCTCTCTACCAATCCCGCCTGACGCCAAATCGCGCATTCTACTAATCCCGCATCCCTCTATGAATCCCGCATCCCACCAAATCCCGCCTCTCTACCAATCCCGCATCCCTCTATGAATCCCGCATCACGCCAAGTCCCGCATCGCGCATCTCTCCATAAATCCCGCCTCTCTATTAATCCCGCCCCTCTACCAATCCCGCATCTCTGTATAGATCCTACACGCCAAATCCCGCGTCCTATCAATCCCGCTTCTCTGCCAAATCGCGCATCCCGTATCCCTCCGCCAAACCGCGCATCGCGCATCCCCCTACAAATCCCGCATCTACCAATCCCGCATCTACCAATCCCGCATCCCACCAAATCGCGCCTCGCGCATCCCTCTATAAATCGCGCGCCTCTACCAATCCCGCATTCGCCAAATCCCGCATCCCTCTACTAATCCCGCCTCTCTACCAATCGCGCATCGCTCTATAGATCCCGCATCTTCCAATCCCCAATCCCGCACCCCACCAAATCGCGCCTCCCTACCAATCCCGCATCCCTCCAAATCGCGCCTCCCTATTAATCCCGCATCCTACCAATCCAGCATCCTACCAAATCGCGCCTCCCTATCAATCCCGCATCCTACCAATCCCGCATCCCACCAAATCGCGCCTCCCTACCAATCCCGCATTACTAGAAAGGGAAAGTCATACGGGACTGGCCTATCTACCATACACTTACAAAGGCAAGCATTTCCCTCAAAGGCTGAGACTTGGTAAGAGAATTTGGCGTTGTCGTGATCTTTCATCTACGACGGATGCTAAGACTACGCTCAAGACGAATCGGACCTGCTTGTAGGATCCAGAAGCAACCGCATCCTGACCGCCTGATCGACGTGCTCAACGACTTGGAGGACCCATCTGCAAACGCTTCAAGGCTTATGAATAGCTACAACGAATCTCTTTGTAAACTTCGCCGTATCATGTGGCTGGTACGCCTCGCAAGACTTTCATGCTCATAGAGTAGCAGCCCCCTCCCCATCAGCTTGTTGTTGGCGCTTCGCTTTGGCCTCTTCCCTTGCTTCGCGTCGGGCTTGAGTTTTTGTCTTGTCTCCACCATGCTCCTCACATTTGTCATCGACCTTAATGTCGAACGACTTGGCCAGCCTTCTGACGAACTCTGCCGGGGTTTCTCCTGGAAACGCTGACTTAGGCTTCAGGGAGGACGATCCTCGCGGAGCCCTTCCCTCAAGCTCGGCGATCATGTTCCTGCCGAATATGTCCTCAACGTCCGAGAAGGATTCGAGTTTAGCTTTAGCGTCCTTCTGTGATTTTATGCTCTTCGAGGTCACAGCCTCGACAGCGGTCTCTTCATGGACTATTTGCTGCTTCTTCTGGATTTCAGCACGAGTCACCGCGAGCTTTTCATTACTCTTAGTGTCCTGGAGATTGGCCATCTCGGCGTGGGCGTCGAAGGAAAAGTCTACAGTGCCAAGGAAGGAGCAGATATAATACCAAATCGGTTGAACGACTGCGGCGTGGGCCCAAAGAACACCGATGTGTCTGAGGCTGTCATAGAGATAGTGCGCTTGAAGAGCATTACCATCTGCTTCCTTGTCAAGGTCCTGTGATATACAGTCAGTAAGTGATTCCAATTTAGGTCTTGAAAGTTTACCTGCATCCCCCTCATAATGTCAACAACCTTCTGTCTCATGGCAGGCTTTTGAGCAAAGATTCGTGATGTTATGGGCGCTTTCATCAGTCCAATCATCTCCAGTTGATTTGCTTGCATCGCCGCCGTCGAAGGTAATGCTTCTCGCGATGCTCTTTGGCGCGGACAACCCAAGCTCGAAGACGCTTGACGAGATTATCCATATTGTTGGGATGGAGGTATCCAGGATCTTTGTTGGACTTGATCCAGGCGGAGATCATCGCATCGAGCTTTGGATCTGTGGACGGAGCCATGTTGTGATACCGCAACAAGAAACGCGAAGATTGGTAGAATATTTCCTAGGCGTGATGTCTTACGGACTGGTGTTTAGGTGGACAAAGGAAAGATCGGGAGGACGATGGTTAGCGTTATGTAAGATGGAGGATCCTATGGGATTGAATAGTAGGTATGTGTCAAGAGGGGGCATTGGGGACAAGTGAATTTCAGCAGTGTTACGCTAGCCAGGTGAAGTTGAGATCACAGATAGGCCGCTGTCGAATATCTTACCCGATGAGAGTAGTTGCCGTGGTCAATACTAAGCTACTCTAGCAGCTTTTGGTGATAGGAGGATAGGCTGCAATAGCCGAAGATGATGTTGATCTTCTGCCCTGATTTTATAGCTGTATGAGTACTCATAAGCAAGCAGTTTTCCTACATGAAATTGTTCCTGGGGCCTATGTCATGCTTATTGAAACGACAGAAATTGGTCTGATAATGCCTTAAAATTTAGCTTCCAAATCCCATCTGTCGAGACAATCGTTTCATGACGAGAACTAAGGCTTTTTTGTAGACATTTAGGCGAATTCGAACATGGATGTGGAAATACCAAGGACCACGCGTGCGGCTATCGCGCCTCTGGATACTGTTGTACAGACTTTTCAATTGTCCAGGCCTTACGGACTGTAGTCCTTGTTTGTAGCATCAAAGCAAGGTGAGTCAGATAGGGATGGGAAAATTGAATGTGCGCATGCGCCCAGACGAAGCATCTGAACCCGTAACAATGCGGAACGTGCCTCACCCAGGCAGCCATGAGCGCAAACATGCTGGTGGAGAAGTTGTGCAAATGTCAGGTAGGACCAAATTGCTGAATCTGGAATGAGATTTATGTTTGCTGTTGTACTTCTATAGTATCTCCAGGTGAACAGCTTCCGTCTAACCTTTGGCTGCCATGAGCTTTTGTCTTTTGCTTTCGTGCAATCTCGAACGTAGCTTCCTGCGAGCCAATTTGTATATTTTCTCGGACCTCGATCCAGGTAAAAAACGTGTATACACTGCGAGTGCAAGACCAGGCGATGGCGGTTCACAATGGCTAAAGAACATCCCGACTGAAGGTACCATCTTTTTAGTTGTCAACCTCTTCGGCACCTGAAAGTCTATGTCAAATTTGGTCGAAAAACTAGAAAACAATAAGTTGATACATATGAGCTTGAGGCACATATGCTTGAAAGTCTACAAGAATCGAGCTTTGATACGTCTTGGAGAGCAGGAAAGCTGTGATAACATGTTGCAGGCGGGATGCCTAGCGGGCTTTGAAATCACACATTGCAGGTACGGAAGAGCAAAGAAACAGTCACCAAACGCTCAAGTCAAGTCATGGACGGGTAAGTAATGTCTCTAGAAACGGCTCGAAACTTGATTCGATTTTAGGTCTAATTTCCTTTGTGCTCAGGTTGGCACTGGCAGAATCCAATACTGCCACTGTTTTTTACATCTAGCCTCAAATACTAAACCAATCTCGGCTATGAGCCTCGCCTTTGAGATTGATGCCCTTTCAATCACCGGTATCTGTAAGTGATGCTAGGCTACACAATAATGCCCTACCAGAACCAGTGTTACACCATCGGGCAAGCGTTCCGCAAATTTGTTCTCCCCATCATCAATCCATCTTACCTTCCGTCACCCTCAATTAATCCAACCTCCATTTGATCCAAGGTCAATCTCTTCATTTCTTACTACTCAAGCCTTACTTCAAAATGTTCCAGCAAGCCGTTAACAACTTGTACACCTACGTCAACCGTGCCACCATACCGCCTACCACCCTCCCAAAGCCGCAGCAGGATGATACAGAACGCGAACAAATCAAGAAGATGTCCTGGGTACAGGAAACAGCCTACAAGATCGCTCTCAAGCAGAAGAAGCTCCGTGAGGAACCTATAAAAGATATTGATCGCAATCTCCTGGCTAACCTCACGAACGATACCCATTGGCTGAAAGCTGGTCAACCCGGCAAGCTTGTGGCAGCAGTAGTTTGTCTCGTAGCATTGACAACGTCCTGGTTAATCGCTGACACGACATTAGGAGTATGTATCCAAGATGCATGGACCACTTCGATTCTCTTGCGATGGCCCTGACATCACGGGCTTGACTTGGGTGGCGTTTTACAAGGCATGCGTGTCTTCCCGTTCTGCTTCCACTATCAGCTAATCTTCGCAGCCACAGAGATACGAGATTTGGGGCAAGAGCCATGATTTGGCCTACGTTTTCTGGATCGAGCCAGTACGTAGAGCTCTAGTCTCTCGGAGGATTTTAACTAATCTCCACTACTAGACCGATGACCTCACAGACACTCCCTCAAGACAGCTAGCCATGAAGCAGAAGTTCGGTAGATTGCCCAAGGAGCTTGATATCCAATCAGCCATAGACAATGACCTCGAGCACAACATCCAGCCAAGATTCCCGACCATAAGCTCGAACCAAGTCATTCTGGGTCAAAAGATCAAAGATCATCTACGGGAGCTCGATTTGAGGGCTAGCAGAGAAGAGGCAGGATCCAAAATTATCGTTGCGGATAGGGAAGATCGGGTCCAAACTTCTATAAAGTCACGCCAGATCAGAGTAGAGAAGTGTGGCCTGGGAGGGGATGATTGGCTTTTGATTGGTATTACGACAAGCGAAAGGGCTAGAGCTCGGAAGAAGGCTGGTTGAGATGTTAATGGTAGATACTACTAAATGCGTCTGCTATCTAGCAAGTGTTACGTTTATGCAATGGGTTTCGATAGTGGAGAAACGATAACACTCAAATTATGTTACTGTTGCAAGGGTGGCTGGGTAATTGACACGTCCTATTCACTTTTACTGACACACGCGCAGTGTTACGCCCCACTTTTCTGATATCTTGCCTATAAATTAACGCGCAACTGATTTCTTACCTTCCAACATCTCAACATCTTCCCCTTCTTCTACATTCTGACATCCAAGACACCAGCTTCTTATCCTCGAAAAGTCCATAGCTACATCTCAATCGTACCTGAACACCACTGTCGAAGGACTTGTTACCGTCGTTGTACCCTGTTTTCACCTCTATCAAACACACTCATCACAACGCTCGATAAACACAACCGCAATTACTTACTCAATACTGACCCTCTTGACCTACCTACATCAAAACTGACAGCCACACGAGCGGCTAGCAACCATGATGTACTCTCTTACCACCGTCCGCATGATCGGAGCGTTGCAATACGCAGCCATCAAAGCCGAGAAGAACCTGAAGACTGCGAGCACAATCTTGCACAAGGCAGATGCCAATAAAACGAACCGCAATGACACCAAATCAATTGCATGTCACAACCTGAAAGCCTTCCTCCGCTACTTGCGAGACTGGCTGAAAAACATCATCAGCCGTCTTCACCAACAATACACGAAATGGTTTGACTGTCACGACCACTCTTCAGGCAAAATACTTGGAGAGATCCACGACGACGAAGACAAGCAAGAAGATGATCTCTCCACGACAGAGACACCCGCGGTATCAAACTCAGATGCCAAGCCAGTCACCACCCCAGAAGTCCACGAAGACTCAGTCCCCGTCGCCATCGTCCTCTTCGATGCCGACGTCGCCATGCAGGAGGCAATCGTCGGCCGACACCAGACTGATGACGTTCCAATTGGCGCCACTGAGAATATCAACGCGGAGCCACATGACGACGAGGAAGCCGCAGCAGGCCAGACTCTAACAGCCGCCGAGAGCGCCATGGCGGAGTGGGCAGTTGATTTCCAAACACCGCTGCAACCGGAGCCTTGCACGGTGGAGCCTGAGGACGAGCCGCGACTTGAAGATCTTAGTGCTCAAGCTATCGAGACAGACTCATCGCTTGCCTCGGAGTCAGACTCTGACACCGACTCAAGCGCGTCATCGGACACCATCACACAGTCAGAGCATAACGCAGCAACGGTCAATAAGACGCCAGAAGCCGTCGCAACGGCACCAGCATGCCTGTCGAAGGAGGCAAACGACGTCCAAGTCGAGTCCGCTACGTCGTTGCCAGTGTTCGACGCTGGGATTTTGCCTGCCACTGTGCTTGACACTAGCAGCATTTCTCTCAAGGATTTCGAGAAGATGCTAGCTGCTACTCCTCCAACGGACCCGAAGACGAATGAATATGAGCAGGAAGTTGACCAGGCTGCGAAGGATGTTAATCCACCTCAGGTTGTTGATCCGTCCTCCCAGATCGTTGATCCATCCACAGATGCTGATCCGATCGAGGATGCTGATCCGTCCAAGGACGTTGATCGCTCCCACGAGGTCCATAATCCGCTCCAGGCTGTTGATCCGCCTCAAGGCGTTGATCCGCTCCAACCCGTCACCGCAGCGATGAAGTCAGCCGTGCCCACAGACCCGCAGCCCACCAAGCCCACCGCTACTACTGTCCTAGACAACATCCCCATCAATACGCCCAACGCTCCTATGGGCCGAAAGGAAGCACTCACAAGCGACACCGCTGCCCCCACCACCGCCCTAGGCTCCAACGACTTTCCCACCGCAGAAAAAGCCAACAACCATCACGAAACCCTCCCCCAACAGGCCACCAACTCCACCCCCCCTTCTCCCAAATCATCACCCAAACTCCAACCCGGCCCCATCTTCGGCACAGGCCAAATCATCAGCTCCTTCGAGCCCCAAGTGCCCCACCAAACCCCCACCGCCCCACCTCAATCCAAAACCCGAGTCGTAACCCCCGAATCGCTATGGAGCAGCAAACCAATCCCACGCGGCGCACCCTGCCCCTGCGGTTCCAAACACAAGTACAAGAAATGCTGCGGTAAGCTACCCAAGTCAGCCGAGTCCAATGGGTCAATTTCTTCGCATTCGCGATCGACTTCTAACGGCACGACGGCAACTGATATAACCATTCCTGAGTGCGATGAGGGCAGTAATGATGGCTCGAAGCCCGCGGCTGGCGCGGAGGGGAGTTATTTTGATGTGATCTTTGGTAATCACAATCGCTTTGCTGACCATGTGATGGTGTTGGGTGCTTGAGGTGGCGGACTTTTGGGCGTCTTTGGCTCATTGAAATGGATAAGAGCGCGGGATGGAGTGGAGGATGAGCTGCGGGATTTACAATCATGCGAGTTGAAGCCGAGAATGTTTTCGTTTACATTTAGTATTGAATAGATGCTTGCATTCAACACATCAAATGAAACGCAAGGAAGCACATGGTGAGCAGTCTTTATTTACAAGCGATCTATACCTAGCCCCACGCAATCACTCGTCTGTGACTGAAGCGAACTTCTCCCTCATTTTCTCCAGCAGCTCGTCATACTGTGTCGATGTCAGTATGTCATTCCAATTTTGGACTATAAACGACTTGCCTTCTTCGAGATCTTCTCCTCACCCTCCGAAGGTACCTCAAACTTCATACTTCGCAAGTCAGTCTGGAGGCCACTGGTCGATTCTCTGACCTTGGCCCAGCTGTGGCCTTGTGCAATAGCTTTCTGGCTCTCGTCGTGGTAGCCCATGAACGCCTTCATCATGTACTCAGTCTTCCACATGGGACAGAACTGGTCGTAGTCACTGTAGCCATTCTGCTGTAAGAAGTCGTCTTTGAGCAGACCTGCGACGTCTAAAGTGATCTTATCTGGGTCACCAAGGGCGGATTTGCCGACCAGCTGCACAACTTGATCTAATTCTTCGGAGCTGGAGAGCAGCTCTCGAATGCGATCTCTAAGCTTTGGGAATTCCGGGTGGTCTTTCTCGTAGTATTTGTCGAGGATGTTGGTGTACTTGCTGTAGGATTGCGAGGTATTGACCGATGGGAAATGCTTTCGTTGGGCCAGCTTCTTGTCGAGACCCCAGAAGACTTGCACAATGCCAAGCGTACTACTAGTTACAGGATCTGAGAAATCGCCACCAGGGGGGCTGACGGCTCCGACGATACTGACACTGCCTTTGCGTTCTGGGCTTCCAAGAGCGTAGACTTGACCAGCACGTTCGTAGAAAGAGGCGAGTTTGGCACCAAGATAGGCTGGGAAACCTTGATCTGCCGGCATTTCTCCTAGACGCCCAGAAATTTCTCGGAGGGCCTCCGCCCATCGAGATGTGGAGTCTGCCATCATGGCCACGTTCTTGCCTTGGTCACGGAAGTATTCTGCGACAGTGATACCGGTGTAGATGGAGGCCTCTCGGGCGGCCACGGGCATATTGGAGGTGTTGGCGATCAGAGACGTACGCTTCATGATGGGTTCCTTACGGCCATTGATATCAATGGAGAGCTGAAAAAGGATTAGCATAAGCAGTATCATGACCAAAAATTAAAAGCTTACTTCAGGGAAGTCCATCAGCACTTCAGCCATCTCATTTCCTCGCTCGCCGCATCCGACGTAGATGATGATATCGCTGTTCGAGAACTTTGAGACCGATTGACTGATGACAGTCTTACCACATCCAAAAGCACCGGGAATACAGACAGTACCTCCTTGCACACTGGGGAAGAGGGCATCCAACACACGTTGTCCGACGATGAAGGGCGAATCTGAGGGCAGCTTCTCCGTGACGGGTCTGGGCACTCGAACAGGCCATGTGTGCATCATGCTGTAGTCCGAATTTTTTCCATCAAACTCCACCTCTAGCAGCTTCTCATCCACGTTGTAGCTGCCCTTCTCCGCAATGTGTGTGATTGTACCTCTTGCTCGGGGTGGGAGGAGGATCTTGTGGTCGTCCAGTAGAGAGTTTTCGTAGACACTGCCAAAGATATCGCCCCCAGTTATATGATCCCCAACCTTGAGCTCTCCAGGCGCAAAGTCCCATTTGATTTCTCGGCTGAGCGAGGGAACAGAAAGACCGCGAGGGATGTAGATGGAGTCGGAAATGGCGGAGATGGACTTCAGCGGTCGTTGGATACCGTCATAGATAGTCTCCATAAGACCGGGGCCCAGCTCGACTGAGAGAGGCTTGCCCGTTCGCACGACTGGATCGCCCACGGTCACACCAGCTGTCTCTTCGTAGACTTGCACTGTAGCTCTGTCTGCGTCGATTCGGATGACTTCGCCAACCAGACTCTCGTGGCCCACTCGAACCAATTCGTACATAGCACATCCAATCATGTTCTCCGCCACAATGACGGGTCCTGAAACAGAGTAGATGGAGCCATACTGGTCTTCTCCAGCTTCTTGGCGGTGCCGTTTCGCATCTTTCTTCTGTGCAGAGGAGAAAGGCAATTAGCGACTTGGCGGAAATGAGAGACAAGCGACGGAGCTGCAGCTTACAGGTGCCATATTGGCAGATGTCTGTTCTTCAACGAGAGCTTCGGCGGGGAGCTTCAAGTTAGGTAACGTGGTCGCAGGAGTTGTTGGAGAAGTGGGCAAAGGTGGCAGACCACTGTCGGCTCCTTCCTCGACCGGCTGCTGTTGCCAAGAAGGTTGAGAGCTTAAATGGAGGTCGTGTGGGTGCTTATTGACAAGACTCCAGGGTAATGTGCGAGCTCTAAGTCGAGGTCGAAGTCCCAGCATATACCCCGGCGGAAATTGATAGGTCAAAGGGTATTCGGCCTAAGCTTGGAGTGGGTTTCAAAAGTCACCTCATCATGACTCCATGATAAGGCTAAAGTCAAACTGCCGTAGGGATCTTGCTATACGGGACTTCTAGGCTACCGTAGGAGAGATCTCCCCGAATCAACCACGCCAACCCACCAGTCCACCTCGAAAGTCGACCATTCATGTCCCGTCTTTCGTCTTTACAAGGTACAAGTGTTCAAGTATCTTTTGCTATACAGATGAGCTGCACTGAAGACCACAGTACCTTCGTAGAGCTCTGCCTAATTCGAAGACCGGTTTCCTTGTTTGGGACGCAGGGAGCGAGGGAGTCTATATTTGGCCTGATTGTTAGCGCCTGGAAAGCTGGATCACCAGGTTCGGTGTACCGCTAGGCAGCATCACTCCAGGAAAGGGTTTCATACGAGTATTGAACAGAGAACTATCTGGGAAGGAACGTGACAGCTGCCACATATCTTGCAGGGTCATTCTCATTCGTGACTGTTTTGATAGCCACGGACAAGCGTTAGAATTATACCGTGACTTGGAAACGAGTTTATGAAGACAGATAGTACTTGTATTTCTAGTCGAACGCGTGCAACACATGATTCGGTATCCAAATACGCGTAGCGTATGATTGGTAGTTGAGATCGGTCGAATTGATGTCGGCGTAAGCGGCCGCCCAGCAGTTAGCTCCAAGTCGAGGTACCTACAAGCGACTACTACCCACTTCTCCGGCCCCCTACACAAACACATCCACCTTCAGCATTGTTTCTCAATAGTCGAGGAAGCTTGGTGAAGCTTTCTTTGCTTCTATACCTGCCAACTTGACCGCCGGCCCACCTACAAACACCCAACTAGCTCCTCACCTCGCTATCTGGCTTGAACAAATACCGCCGATTGTATTTGACATCCTGCCTCTCTGAAGCTGAGCCACAACGTGTAGCACTCATCACGGAGTCGATCAATTACCAAAGCATTTAGATAAACTTCTCCTGATTCCCAAAGCTACCGAAGCGTGGTGTTCATCTCATCTGAAAGAGCGGAGCCGCTGGGGAAATACAAGTGCACCTGACACATGCTGTGGGCTATACTCGTGATCAGGACTGCTGGGAGCTCTGGGAACTGAGCCCCAGCCAACATCAGCGGACAATCCGCTATAGTCGACCTGGCCGACGAAGCCCCCCATAACCAACAAGCCCCAACCGCTCCCGACCACCCAATTGTCATAGCACCATCTCCAGAGCCTCCACTACTGGCCAACATTCACCGGGCAGTTGCCTTTAATCAATCTAGGCTTTTGTCAACACCGTTCGAAGTAAATATACCACCACCAGCCAGACCCCCAGTTGCGGAGTTTGCTACCAATCCTCGACGGCGAAGACGAAGCCGATCCCCAGACTCAGACGCGACTGAACGAGACCCGGACGAGACTGAGCAGGACCCCGAACAGATTGAGATCGAGGCAAGCACCGAGTCAAGTTATACCCCTAGACGTCCTTCAACAGTCGAGCCAGAGGAGGGTAGCCGGCGGTCTCAGGTGGCGAGGCCGAAAGCTCGACAGCCAAAGCGCCGACGCCTGATGAATGAAGATATGCGCCTTGACCCTGCTACTACAAGTTCGAACGATACACAGCATCACGCGAACGGCACAGCTCCCACTGCCCAGAAAAATGGCATCTCAACTGCAACAAATGGACACTCCTCTCCTACCAACGGCACAACTTCACACCGGAATGGGTTCTCAACATCGGTAGCAAGGAAACAAACATCTACGTTTTATGGTCATGACAGAGAAGAGGTCACACGGTTATTGATACAAGGGCTGGGGGACCTGGGATACGACAGTTCGGCACATAGACTGAGTCAGGAAAGCGGATTTGAGGTGGAAAGCCCTTCGGTAGCAGCATTTCGAGATGCTATTTCACAAGGGCGGTGGTCAGAAGCGGAGTCGTTACTATTCGGAGTGGACTCTGAAGCGGATGGTGCGGGCGTTCACGTAAACAATGGAGGATGGCCTCATCCGGGTGGCCTCAAACTTGCGGAGAGTGCAGATCCAGACAGTATGAGATTCAGCATACGGGAGCAGAAATACCTAGAGCTCTTGGAGAAGGAGGATACAGCGAACGCCATGATCGTATTACGGCATGAATTACAACCTTTGCATCATGACCAATCACGTCTCGGCCAGCTGGCTAAGTAAGTCATCTTGATGCTAGTTTCGCAGGGACAATTTTTTGCTCCTCTAAAATTGGTCTTAATGCTGACATGTTTAGGCTGTTGGCATGCTCTACTTCGGACGATTTGAGGAATGAGGCCCAATGGGATGGTGCCACCGGTAACTCAAGGTCTAATCTTCTTCATGAGCTATCAAGTACGAGAATACTATTCCTTGCGGCAAAGACGAAGACTAATCATTCTTCGTAGAATCGATATCCGCATCAGTCATGATTCCCGATCATCGGCTGGCTGTCCTATTTGACCAGATAAAGCAAAGCCAGATCTCCAAATGCCTCTACCACAATCCCTCAACCTCGCCATCATTATTCACAGATCACATGTGCGACCGAACGCAATTCCCTCTCCAGACTCTCATCGAGCTTAAAGAAGCTGATGGTGAAGTATACTGTGTGGAATTCTCGCACGACGGTAAACGGTTAGCAGCTGGCGGCGGCGACAACACTGTGGTGATCTATGACACGAGTACCTTCCACGTTCGTCAGACGCTGAGGGAGCACGATGCTGCCGTAGTACTTGTATCATGGAGTCCAGATGACTCGCGAATTGTTACATGCTCACAGGATCATACAGCCAAAGTCTGGGATACAAGTGTACGTATTGGTCTATCTAACTAATGTCGCGCGTTGACTGACATCGTATACAGACCGGGCAAAGGCTGTTTGAAATCAAGCATGATAACCAGCCAGTTTCAACCGCCTGCTGGGCCCCGGACGGACAATCACTTGTGACTGGTGCTCTCGATAAGCAAACCCAGCTATGTCTGTGGACTATGGACGGTCGACCTTCATTCAATTGGTCGATCGACTACCGAGTACAAGATTGTGCAATCTCCCCAAATGGACAGCGCATGGTCACGATATCTGCCGAAAAGCAAATAACAGTTTACAACTTCGTTACCCGAGATGAAGAGTACAGCATGCTGCTCCGGTCCAAGATGACCTGTGTCAGCATCACCCGCGATTCGAGATACATACTCGTCAATATGGCAGATGACGAGGTCCAATTGATTGACATCGAGACAGCAGAGATTGTACGAAGATTTCTCGGCCAGAAACAGCGGAGCTGTGTCATACGGAGCTGTTTTGGTGGCGCGGATGAGAACCTGATCATCAGCGGTAGCGAAGGTACTTACTGCGTTCTTTTACAGGGGCACCCTACCATGCTAAATAAAACTACAGATTCGCGAATCTACATCTGGCACAAGGAAAACGGCACGCTGATTGAAACTCTGGAAGGCCACGGAAATGGCTGCGTAAATGCTGTTGCCTGGAATTCAGCGAACCCAGGCATGTTTGCCTCTGCTGGCGATGACATGATAGTTCGCATGTAAGCAAACAACCCAGTCGTTCCTTGCGACCTTTCTGGACCATTCTGACATACACGATAGTTGGTCTAAAGAATCACAACCTAGCAACTCACGACGGAGATTCAGCTCTCACTCCTCAACGCATCGTGGTAATGGTGGCCGCTCAATGTACGACTGAGGTCTCTACAAGCATTATATAGAGCATAGTTCTTGTCTCCGGTTCCCTTTTTGCATAGCACAGTACTAACGGCATTTGCGTGGCGAAGGATGGTATTCTGATGTGGGAGCATGAGCACGAGTGTCAGGAGTTCATTCCCTGCCGAACGAAGGGGCTACTGGGCGATCGATGATTATGCTGATGACTGTAAATAGCATACTTGATGTACCACAATCAGACGGTTTGACAAATTGTTTAAGGTAACGCAGCGAATTTGGTCTTATGGCTAGCTGCTTCGTTCTTGGCAGCTGGCCGCTTTGGGTGTAGCGTGAGACAGGGGTTTACTGGTATCAACAACGTCAATCTGTCGCGGCCCCAAAACCTCCAACAATCCCCATACCTCTCTACAGCGTCTATAGTGTCTTGTGTTACCTTTCTAAGCTCATACATTCCCCAAATCGACGTCAGGATCGACTGTTAGCTCTATTTACCATGGCCGCGACAGCTGGCCCTTCGTAAGTCGCCCAAAGTACCAAACATTGCGGCCTAAGTTGACAGACAGTGCAGTATCAGCGTCAACGACCCCCAGCTCATCACCCTCGTCAACAAGCTCCAGGATGTCTTCACAACAGTCGGTGTACGTATTTCGGCTTTCAGCCCAAGCTCCACTACAATCGCCGCTCCGCAAGCTGACGACTCTTTGTGCCCTAGGTCCAAAATCCTATAGATCTACCCCAGATAGCAGTGGTGGGATCGCAGTCAAGCGGGAAGAGTTCTGTACTGGAAAACATAGTTGGCAGAGACTTGTACGATACGCCTGCAGTGCTTAAGAGACGGCGCTGACAGCAATCCTGCAGCCTACCCAGAGGAACTGGGATAGTCACACGACGACCACTCATTCTCCAACTCATCAACCGCGCTCCTTCTGCCAACCTCCAAACGAACGGTGTAAATGGGGTCGACGGGACGTCAGACAAAGAAGCCAACGTGGACGAATGGGGCGAGTTTCTACACATACCCGCCCAGAAGTTCTTCGACTTTAACAAGATCAGAGATGAAATTGTCAAAGAGACGGACGCAAAAACAGGAAAAAATGCAGGCATATCGCCCTCGCCGATCAATCTGCGGATATACTCTCCTAAAGTGCTTACCCTGACGCTGGTGGACTTGCCTGGGTTGACGAAAGTGCCGGTGGGGGATCAGCCAAGGGATATTGAGAAGCAGATCAAGGATATGGTCTTGAAGCAGATACAGAAGCCAAACGCCATCATCCTGGCTGTTACGGCGGCAAATACGGATTTGGCCAATTCTGATGGGCTGAAGCTAGCCAGAGAAGTTGATCCAGAGGGCCAACGGACGATTGGTGTGCTCACCAAGGTTGATCTGATGGACGAGGGAACCGATGTCGTGGATATTCTGGCTGGAAGAATCATACCGTTGCGGCTGGGCTACGTGCCAGTGGTGAATAGAGGGCAAAGGGATATTGAGAACAAGAGGGAGATCCACTTTGCGCTGGAACACGAAAAGAGCTTCTTCGAGAATCACAGAGCTTACAAAAACAAGGCTTCGTACTGTGGAACACCATACCTTGCTCGGAAACTCAATCTTGTATACCCCTCCATGAGATCTTCGATGCGTATACTGACTTTGCCAGATCCTAATGATGCATATCAAAAACACTCTACCTGACATCAAAGCCCGAATATCTTCATCACTCCAGAAATACTCTACAGAGCTAAACCAATTAGGCGACTCGATGCTTGGCAACAGCGCGAACATTGTCCTTCAAATTATCACAGAATTCTGTAATGAATATCGAACAGTCCTTGATGGCAACAACCAAGAGCTTTCGAGCATTGAGCTTTCCGGCGGTGCCAGAATCAGTTTTGTCTTCCATGAATTGTACTCCAATGGTGTCAAGGCAGTGGACCCTTTCGACCAGGTCAAAGACATCGACATCCGCACCATACTCTACAACTCTTCTGGTTCGTCTCCAGCACTTTTCGTTGGCACCACAGCATTCGAACTTATTGTCAAGCAACAAATCAAGCGATTAGAAGATCCAAGCTTGAAATGTGTCTCGCTAGTTTACGACGAACTCATCCGCATCCTCACTGGCCTTCTACAAAAGCAACTTTTCCGAAGATATCCATCACTGAAGGAGAAATTCCACCAGGTTGTAGTCAGCTTTTTCAAGAAGGCCATCGATCCTACGAACAAGCTCGTCAGGGATCTTGTCGCTATGGAAGCCTGCTACGTCAATACTGGTCACCCGGATTTCCTAAACGGACACAGGGTAGGTGATATTTTTCGTCGCGTGTGTGCTTGCGAACTCCTTCCACCCAAGTCGCTCGAAAAATTGGTCTCAAAGACAGACCTTGAGGATCTCAACAGGCCTCAAGTATCTCATTTGAATACATCTAGTCTGTCATCTGTTATGCAATCTAATCACTTTCAAAGTACTAAGATCTGTGGCCCTCGACAGGCAATGGCAATCGTTAACGAACGAAACGCCAAACCCACCCAAGTCGATCCCAAGACTGGACGTCCACTTCCTCCTGCAGTACCACCACGAGCAGCTAGCCCTTCGCTTGATCTGCCTTCAGATGCCAATTCGGGTTTCTTTGGCAGTTTCTTTGCGCCGAAGAACAAGAAGAAGATGGCTGCTATGGATTCGCCACCGCCGCAATTGAAGGCTTCCGGGACGCTGTCGGAGAAGGAGGCGAATGAGGTTGAGGTTATCAGTATGCATGCAGCTTCCAAGTATATTTCTATGAAGTACTCAGACTGATCGTGAATGCAGAGCTGCTGATCAACTCTTACTACAACATCACACGTCGGACCATGATTGATATGGTACCCAAGGCTATCATGCTCAATCTTGTGCAGTAAGTCTATGCCTCTTCCTCTGCTTGCACCATCTCAGTTCGGAACGAAGAGAGAACCATACTCACTACCTTGGCAGATTCACGAAGGACGAAATGCAACGCGAACTCCTCGAGAATATGTACCGAACCAACGAACTTGACGACTTGCTGAGAGAGAGCGATTACACGATAAGGAGACGAAAGGAATGCATGCAAATGGTGGAGAGTCTGAGCAAGGCGAGCGAGATTGTGAGCCAGGTACAGTAGATGGTGGTGGCGAAGGGTTTCTACGCAAAGATTGGGCTGCGGGTGTGAGCTTATTCGTGGTTACAGTGCATGATACCTCTGTTTTGGCGTTATATCTACTCTGACTTCGGTCAAGTAGTGGGTGTCATTGCTCATCAGCGTGTGCAGATATGGATGATCCATTATACATCGGAGCGAACAATAGCACTAATTCACCGCATCATCAGTGTACAAGCGCCTTTGCTGCTCCCTCATGCCAAAAGTCCACGTGAACAACAGCACATCAAGCGAATTCACTCGCAGAGTCAGAAATATCGCATCTCCCAATTGCTAGAACCTGCCTGGATGCAAGCCTCTGAATTCTGTTCCCACGACTAAGAGCTACCGTGGGCATCCCGATTAGAAAATGTAGCCCGGTGCTGCAGAACGGGGTTATACTGATTATGTCTGCGCAGATGTGGGCAAATAGGAGAACTACAATTACACTGGGACTGATGAGCAATTGAAAGAAGCACGTAAGACCACTTATGCTAGGGTAAGCTACTCTTTAGACTCTTCATAGTTGGGGTTAGCTAATAATAGGTATAGATCAGAGCTCAGCCATAACCATAGACTTCAGCTCCGTCGTGAACAACAAAGTGACTCAAAGCCCAATTGCGCTTCTAGGCCACTGAGGTGGGAATGAACAAATTGCGACAGCTAAAATTTTCCGACCGGTCTAAAGAGATAAATAAACCATTCCTACCGGCGTATAAGCAGCTATTTCTATTTCGTTTGTCAAAGTTATTATAAATACCTCATATCAATTGCTCTGGAGTGTGTTGCGAAGGCCATAGTCCTCTGTTCATGGTCAGCCTTGTGAATTCCTGTAATTCCACATGCATGCTTTTACATAAGAGGGTCTAAGCGAGATTTGTCCTTGCCGATAGCTCATTGGCTTTGAGGGCAGATTGATTGCTGGTAGAGGATTAAGTAGTGCAGGTTAGAAATCTGCAAGAGGAACAGTAAAACCGTGGTTTAATGTAAGTTCGTAGCATACAGGCGTCTTTGAGCCCGAGAAACCTGCAGTAATGTAGACTTGCATTCATCGTAGGAACTTGCTTTTCATTCCAATAATGCAGTGAGCCAGAAATAGATCCATTAGTCTCGAACATTCCCAAGTAAATCATCTTGCAACGAAGGAAGGGTCTGCTACAACGCCCTCCGCCCATGGTAAGCTCTCGAACATGACCAACACCGCATCGATTTCGAATTCGCCAGTTACAAAGCAGAAACATCCGGTACCTCTTTTTGAGTTTCCACATCTGTCCCAGAGACATCGGCAGACCTTTTTCAGCGACAGTGTGCCGCCCTCGCAGCAGCATGTCAAGGAGCCGTCGCAGAAGCTAGAAGCATTACACTCGAAGAAGCGCAAGGCCCCTTCGAGTGGTGAAGCTCAAACTTTGATAGCTGGTCTTTTCGATTCCGTGGCGGAGCATGCCGAGAAGTTAGCAAAGATGAAGCGAAAGAAACAAAAATCCATGAAAAGAACATCTTGACCAGTTCAGGGGCCAAGCTGTCAGTTGTGAGCAGTATGACATCTACAATGAATCAGACCAAGCGGCTATTGAAGAATACTGCATTTGCAACGAGTATTACTAGAGCTTCAATGGTTGACAGTGAGTCAACGCATCTAGTGGTTATACCCAGAGGTTGTATGAGCTGTTGGACATGGCGAACAAGGCATGCTTCAAGACATAGGGCAAGACAGTGGAAGATATGTTTGTGACGGTTCTGCGAAGAGTTGGGGGTACAGGAGGAGATTATGGGTGGTTCACAGTCTATGAGTTGTCCACTAAGCTTGTCTACAATGAAACCAGACATTGTATTCTAGATGATTACATGCCGAACGGTAACCAATTGAGATTGACCACGATTAATAAACTCACTTCTTCTTGAAATCAGCTTATTCTTTGTCCGATCGTGGTTCGACGCCCAAGAGGCAGCATTTGTATGATCCTGCACATGTCTTCGTTTTCCTGTTCAATACGGCGGTTGATACTCGTCTTTGATAGACTCAGTTGAGGAGTCATTATATATGTCACTTCGTTTTTGGTAGATCGCACAGCAAGCACGCAGTGATGTCGGTACAACTCCATATCTCTTATTTCTAGCTTTCGAAATTCTCCACGTCTCTGGAGTCGCAAGGTTGTGATATTGTTGCACAGAAGTGTTGCCAGGCTTTCTGTGTTACCCGCAGTAGCAACCAGATCTAATTCGAAACAAAAAGATTGATCTTGTTCCATTATTTCCTGTCCATTCGGCGCCGTAAGAGAATCGATGCTCTTGATTTGATGACACTTCTCTATCTAAAATCTGCGACTACTAAAAACGTTGAGTGTTGCCAAACATGGACAAACCAACAAGCAGAAAGCGGAAGACTGAGATCAGCAATGACATATTCAATGAGGAGGGCGGGAAGAGAAACAAATGGGGATCAAGGGATGTAAAAGAGCCAGGAGAGTTCGGTAAGAGGCCATCTGAGAGATACCGAACCCCTTCGGATAAGAACCACGACGAGGAAGATCTGTCAACAAGGAACTACGAAGCACATGTAACAGAAATGACGCCCGCAGAGCCACGATTGAAAATTTCCAAAGCGGCTTCATCAGTCAACAAATCTCTTGTCAAAGATATGATGGTAACTTCCGAGGAAGTCCCTGCTGCAGCCACTACCCATCACCAACGTTCCGTGAGAAATTTGAGTGAGGACAGTGGCCGGCGCAACCTGCCTGAAGAGCGTTATGCGGATCCTGTCCCTGACCCGCGGCGAAGAGGCGCGATTTGGTTCGGGTACCCATCGGGCCAGGGCCATTATGAAGCTTCCAGAATGGATGAGGAAACTTCGAGTGAAGCGAAAAGAAAATGAGTCATATATTACAACAGAAGAACAAAATGAGGGCTGTGATGAACCAAGAGGCTGGCAGAGACGGAGCATCGTCACCACGCAAGACTTGTCGATAAGGATCATCAAATACCTGCGTACGAAATGTAGGGTCTCCGCAGACTAGCTGTTTCCATCTAGGCATCCATTCCAACCCTTCATCATAAACTCGCATACTCTCCGCAGCATTACACCTTGAACATCTCCTTTAAAATCTTTCTCCAAATCATGGAAATCTCACGGAGCTGGTCGAAGGGAACGATGAGCGTAAAGGGAAGATCAAGCCTATGATGTACAAGTTGCGGGAGAGCATAATGATCGCCTGCAATGACTCTCTCAACGCTTTCAATGGGAATGAGGCTTATGGCTATCGGCTCTTGAAGATGATCAAAACCCTCCTACACCTGCCACGTAGAATACCACAGCCAAAACCCGCACCGCCTCCTCCGCCCTCTCAACCAGCACGAACAAATGATCATGCAAGATTCCACTAACGTTATCATGTTCCATTTCCTTCTCTGCTAGTAGTCATTCTGCCCGGGAAGTTGTAGGTTTTTAATATCATCTGTAGGTCAAACTTAGCATTCATTCTTGTTCATGATGGGATTGGTTTTACGTACGTGGTGATTGATGAGCACCGCTTGATCTTCCAGTACTGTGCATACACAGCATACCCGTTGGACAACCAGCCAAGGACGGCTACGTATGTCAAGACCCAGGTTGCGTAAGGCTTGAGCTCTTCGCTTCTGGCTTCGGAGATACAGCCGAGCGTAAGGAGAAATAAGAGGAAGCTTGCGAGATCAAAGATAAAGACCTGCGTTGAGCTTTCAAAGAAAGTCGCCCATAGGGAAGAGCTGCATTCCATCTCGAAGAGGATAAGCTGTCTGATGACGAAGAATAATGAGAGTCGTATGAGAAGGTTGAGGCCCGGTATGTTCCATGGTAGTTTGGCCCAAGTACAGAGCTGGCCTCGAAAAGTCTGAGGAGGAGCAGGGAGATTGGGAGCACCACCAGCATTGGGGGGTTTGGGATTTGTGCTTGCCATTGAGTTCTTGTCCTGAGTTGTGGGAGGGTAAGACGTGGATCGGTAAGATGTGACTTGATAAGGTGGAGGCAGAGACCTTTCTAGGTCGATAGGCCTGTGAGTCATGGCTTCGAGTGTGCCTTCCATTTGATTGAGAGTAAAGTGAGGTAGTTAAGTGAGAGTAAAGTGAGGTAGTTAAGTGAGAGTAAAGTGGGGTAGTTAAGTGAGAGTAAAGTGAGCAAGAGCAAAGTGAAGGGGAAGGTTGGGCGGGAGGACCGGCATCTTCATCATCCTCGGTTCCTTTGGGCTGGGGTTTCTTGCCATGCTGGTATACTATGACGACGCTCCGATATGCTAGTAGTCCAGAACTCGTAAATGTACTACTGAAAAGTCGTCACCCTAAGAATGTCGAAGTATAGAGACGAAGGTCTGGGTCTCTCAGGAGTTAATGGCTACAAGGGGAAGCTACCTTCGTGGCGGAGGTCTGTATCGGCCAAGTGCTCGCTCTGCGACATTTGTGCTGGTTTACGGACGCTGCAAGAGATCATATGCCATCTTGAGGTCGCACGAGATACTACCTCATGTAGGTGTACAGCTCTTCCAAAGAGCTCTCTTCATACCTGCGTGGAGAATTCTAATTGAATTTTTCCGCTGCCGAGAGCCGGTCTTGGCAATCTCCCAATTAATCCCATCCTCAACCTCTCCCGGACTGTTTTTAAGCTGCAGGATGGGCAAATCTCGTTAGATTGGATATGGGACCCACCTTCGTAGCAGTTGCCTCGCTGTTTGTCTTTGCCATTAACATTGTCAGGTATCACAGGGGCACTCATCTGCATTGGTACGTCACTGTGCAGCTCCAAATAATGCGGGGAAGCTCAACCGCCAGCCCAGATTGATCGATATCAACAGCCAATTTACTTCCGAACGCGTTGTTTGTTTGCTTTTTACTGATATTTGGTGTTGCCAGCAGATTCGTGATGCCTAATGATCTTGACACAAATTCCTCCATCACCGCCATCGCATTCCTGAAGCAAAGGCACCTCCACTACAATGTCAACGCTCACGCCGCAGACGAACGGGTCTGTTGAGCAAAGAGTCATGGACACCGCAGAATCAACAGGCCGAGACATTCGGAATCACATGCTCTTTGAGGTCTCTACAGAAGCTGCCAATCGAGGTACGGGAAGCTGCCTCTGCTACTGGGATACCTGCAGCTGATACATCTTAGTGGGAGGTATATACTCGGTCATCAAGTCGAAAGCCCCAGTCACTACAGCTGAGTATGGGGACCGGTATACCCTTATTGGCCCTCTGAATCGCGTTTCGGTATGTGGTAGTTGATATCTTCCCAAAAGATTAAAGCTCACAGCTCTAGGCCGCTGTCGAAGTCGAGCCCCTCGTCCCCACAAATCCGGAACTCGCTGAAACGATCAGATCTATGGAGGCTAGGGGCATCACTCTCGTGTACGGTAGATGGTTGATCGAGGGTGCGCCACGGATACTGCTCATCGACACAAAGACTGGTTATCGATGGTTAGACGAGTGGAAGTCGGATCTATGGAACACGGCTGGCATACCTTCTCCACCTGGTGATGATGAAACAAATGAGGCAGTGGTATTTGGGTACCTTGTGGCTTGGTTTCTTGGCGAGGTAGGAGTCTGCAACGAGAGGACAAAGCCTTGGGCATAAGATGACAGTATTACAGTTCGTCTCCCATGAGAGGAAGCGAGCTGTCATTGCCCATTTCCACGAATGGCTAGCTGGAGTTGCTCTACCCCTGTGCAAAAAGAGGAGGATAGACGTGACCACAATCTTCACTACGCACGCCACACTGCTTGGGCGATATCTCTGTGCTGGGTCGGTGGACTTCTACAACAACCTACAATATTTCGACGTGGACGCAGAAGCTGGCAAACGTGGCATCTACCACAGATACTGCATCGAAAGGGCAGCAACACATGCCACTGATGTCTTCACTACCGTTTCCCACATCACGGCGTACGAGAGCGAGCACTTACTGAAGAGGAAACCGGACGGTGTGTTGCCCAACGGCCTAAACGTCAAGAAATTCTCTGCTATCCACGAATTCCAAAACCTGCACCAACAGTCCAAAGAGAAGATCCACGACTTCGTACGGGGACATTTCTACGGCCACAATGACTTCGAGCCAGACAATACCCTCTACTTCTTTACAGCAGGTCGATACGAGTACAGAAACAAAGGCGTGGACATGTTCATTGAATCCCTAGCTCGATTGAATCACAGTCTGAAGAGCTCTGGGTCGAAGATGACAGTGGTTGCATTCATCATCATGCCAGCACAAACGACATCATTGACAGTGGAAGCATTGAAAGGACAAGCAGTCATCAAGTCACTCCACGATACGGTAGAGATCATCACGCGAGAAGTTGGGAAACGTATCTTTGACCGGGCGTTACAATGGCATGATGGTGAGGAATTACCCGAGCAGAAGAATCTGCTAAGCAGCTCTGACAGAGTGATGCTGCGGAGACGACTTTTTGCCATGAAGCGAAACGCTCTTCCTCCAGTGGTTACGCACAACATGGCCAACGACGCAGAAGATCCAATCCTGAACCAGATTCGCCGAGTACAGCTCTTCAACCATCCTTCCGATCGCGTCAAGGTCATCTTCCACCCTGAATTTCTCAACTCTGCAAATCCTGTCCTACCTCTCGACTACGACGACTTCGTTCGCGGCACACATATGGGCGTTTTCCCGTCATACTACGAGCCATGGGGTTACACGCCAGCAGAATGTACTGTCATGGGCGTTCCCAGCATCACTACAAACCTGTCTGGCTTCGGATGCTATATGGAAGAGTTAATTGAAAACTCTTCGGATTATGGTATCTACATTGTTGATCGACGCATGAAGGGCGTGGACGACTCTATCAACCAGCTCACCCACTTCATGTTTGAATTTGCGTCGAAGAGTAAGCGGCAAAGGATCAACCAGCGGAATAGAACTGAGCGCTTGAGCGACTTGCTGGATTGGAAGAGAATGGGCATGGAATACGTAAAGGCTAGGCAGTTGGCTCTTAGAAGAGGTAGATTACAATTGGGCAGGTTGGATTCCAATGCGAGACTGACAATGACCACAGCATACCCAGCTTCCTTCGACGATGACTACGATGAAGCCGCAATTTTCGATGCAATAGAACCAAAGCTCGCGCGACCTCTTTCTGTTCCTGGATCTCCTCGTAACCGCTCAGGCATGATGACACCTGGTGACTTTGCATCGCTACAAGAAGGGCGGGAAGGTCTGAGCACCGAGGACTACATAGCTTGGAAGCTGCCGTATGTGAACTGCCTTTGAAAGATGGATGTCATGATAGGCAACCATTGCTAACGATTTCCATAGTGAGGAGGAAGACCCAGATGACTATCCCTTCCCACTTGCCCTAAGGTCGCCAAAGAAGCCTACGCCTATGGGCTCGCCGCTACCAGGGACCAACGGCACGAACGGCGTCTATTAAAGCCATTTAAGAACATTAGCAAATCTTGAGGTGCTGACCACTCGGGATCATTGATACCATTGTATACCATCTGTACTGTTCTTTGGATTTCTTATCAGTCTTCTCTTCTTCATTAGCGAAGCCGTCCGTGCTACTCCGTAAGAATGCATAAAGCTTGTACAACTTGCTTCCTATACGAAGTTGCTCGCGTATTCGCATTCATCTATGTGCTTTTCTACTCTATCAAAAGCGCCTCATAAACCTCCCTGTCGCCCATAATGGTCGGGTGACTCGATTCACAATAATTGCAATTCGTACCGACACTATACAATAATGATTGTCTCTACGACAAGCGCTCTTCATCTTTCCTCGGCGTATACAGTACACTGCCTTCCTTAGAACAATGTCTATTATTCCTTTTGTCCCAATCCTTTGTTCATTGTGTTCCCCATCTTGGTAGATATCAAACAACAAAGAATCTACAATGGGTTTATTCGCACAAAGCCTTACGGTTGTGCGATTAACACTTTGAAAGTATTTCCTTTGTCGAGCGAAAGGTCTCCGGTAGAGAAAACCTTGATTTCCCTTCTACATCTCTTCCTGAGTACTACACAGATCATCAGCATCGTTCTCAAACTCCAGAACACCAGATCAGTCAACATCCAAGGACCTAAAGAGAAGAATCGACTACATCCACTCTTCTTGGCCACTCAGACCCAAAGACCTCGCACAAGCAAGTTGCTGCAGTCCTGCAATCGTCTTTATCAAAGCCATGCCTCGAACCAAAACCTCAGAATCGGCCAATGTCCAGTTCCCCGCAAGTAGTGTTCCTCGTTTTGGGGGAAATGTCAGCCGAACGGCAGCTCGAATGTTCGCAGCGCCAGCGGCGGTCGTTGACAGGCCAGTCATCATGGCCAGTGTAGTAGATAGTCAAGAAAATAATGAAACAATTCCACCTAACCAAGCAGTGCGAGACCATACTAATGAACAGCATGAACGTCGAATAATTGCGATGCCAGTGCAGCATAATGAAGCTGCTGGTCAACGACGAGGACAAGAGCATCTTCTGCGGAGACAAGGCAGAGTCAATGACCTGAGGGGTCGCGCAAATGCTCAAAGCAGTGCAGAGACTCCTTGGAACAATGCCACGACCACCACTTGTTACCTAGCAGCTGAAGCTTGCCAGATCCGGAGGGGCATCATACCAGCTCGGCATGCCGCCGAACCTGCAGTGGCCGGCAGCCAAGTCACAGCTACAATGCCACAAGAGCGTCTTCACTTATCCGGTCCGCTGACGAGTGAGGACGTTCCATCGATCCCTGCTATGCAAGGCGAAGGATACCATTTCCCCCACAACATCGTTCGCACGCTCTCACCGCAGCAAGTAAGGAAGGAAGCGCAAGATGCGCTCGAGAGTGACGTTCGCGCAAATGGTGTGGAATCGCGGGAGCACGCTAACCATTTAGGACATGAGACCCAAGGGCAGCGACGTAGATGTGAGCATGGACATGAGGAGAAGGCGCGGACCAACGACCACGCCAAACGCCTTAGGAGTGAAGCGCAAGCTTCGAATAACTCTGGTGTCATGCCGAGCTCACTTCAAGCAGGCCGCGGGCCTTCCAGGCAAGTGTCTGACCAGCCTCCTTTCATCCCTTTCCCGGTTGCACTTGTCACTGGATTCATTGCGCACTTCGCTCCCAGGAACACTTCTCGTGGTGTTAACTCAAGCAATAGCACTGGTGATAGGCGTAGTTGGAGCACTGATCCGGCTTTTGCGCCGATGAGACGGGCAATTGCTGATGCTGCTAGGGAGAGGAGGATTAGTAGATTGATCGGTTCGATGAGGGGTATTTGAGAGGCTTTAGACAATGGGGTGATGTAGACGGGCTACAGTTCTGAGACGGAGGAAAGATCTAGGGGATGGGGGCCTGATGATGTAATGATGTGGTGGTCTGAGAATATATTAGGTTGGTGAAGGTGTTATAGAAGGAAAGACAGTTGTGTCTGATGCTAATGTCTAATAGTACTACTGGAGTCATAGATAAGTCGAACACTCTTTGCGCGCCATTACAAGGATAAGAATTTCCCACTGATGTACGATCTTGTTTGAGAGATTGCCATTTGCTAAGGCAATTTTATAGAGAACACTTCAAATCGCGCCACTTCGCCTCAGCCTCAAGCATCTTTGGCGCAGGCCTTCGTCTCGTGCTCACACCGTAAATAGAAGTGAGCCATTACTAATTGGAGGAATTCGGAAATGGTAAGGCTGCCAATACGCCAAGCCGCTAAGCTTCACTAAACTCTTGGCGCTCATCACTTGTCTTGACCTCCTCCCTTGCTCTCTACGCAGTCGACTTTGCTGCGGCGACTAGGACCTCAATGCCTCGATGACAAGACCTGGCAGCTGCTCAATAGAAGTCCCTGATGTTGGCTTGAGCTTCCACGAGGCTCGAATCAGTGTACGGAGTGCCTGGGGACGCGCGCTACTCAGCTTGAACGGTCTTTGTCTACAATGTGGTCGCCGCGCTGACTGGATCTTACAATAGCGGTTTTTTAGGCTGCTGTTAACTGGTGGGAATGTTTGTGATGAAAGCCCTACGACTATTGAAGAAGAAAGAAAACACAAAGAATGATTTGAGGCAACGATTGGCATTCATGCACTCGACGAGGCTAGCTAAGTCCATGACAGAGTACTTTCACATTTCGCTGATCGTCCATATAAAGACATATACTCATGTATCCAGCCGTGGCTATACGAGCTATGTTACAGGATTCCCTCGCCAACGCAGACGATGTGAGGTGATGAGAACGTAGAAATAGATCGTAAGGCGCGGCTCTGGCGGGAAACAGAGAAGGCTTGACAGCATTCGAAGCAAGTCAAGATAAGAAGCAGGTAATCTACGACGATATCGGACGGAATTGTATGGCTTAGTAAGTGTTTCGAGTTGTTTTCGTTGAGGATTGTTGATGTATTTCATGAGACAAAGGAAAAGTTCAAATGCAAGATTTTCTAAGCAAAGGCATGAGTGTCCAAGCACTGGCATGAGTTTCCATAACTCTCCCCGAAATCCACTTAAAGCAAATGCACGCCAATTCGAACAAATTGACCCTCCAACGCCCTCCCTACAAGTTCTCTGAAACGTGCCATATCAGAGAGACGGTTCCAAAGAATATCAGCCTGTGATCCACACACATCTTCTGCATCTTCTGTGACGGCAAGTCTCATTACGGCAACGGGTTCTTGTTTCAATGTTCCCAGCGGCGCAGCGATGACAGCTCCAGTAGTCATACATATACGGATTGGTCCTCGGGAGACCGGTGGTGAGGATGTTATCGTTGCTCGTGGTGTGATTATTGTGCGTGTCTTGGATGTCTTGGTCTGGGATCTAAAATCAGCATCTATGGATTTCAAAACAATTTAGCCCACGACTTACCAGTCTCGGGAAAGGCCTCCTCGTTGCTGATATCGTGTTGGGACATGACTGTCTCGTGGAATACTTTGCCGCTGCTGGGATCGTGCTGAGACATGGCTGTACGATCTACACATCGCTGAAGTAAGTCATAATCCGTCTTGAAGCAGGTAAGGAATCTGCCCACCCGTTGAAGTCTGTCTTGAACAAAGATAGAGAATATGTCTGAGATGGGTATGCTGCTTGAGAATCGAGAGAGCGTTTGTTTGACCTCGATGAAGCTGACTGTGTGCAGAAGAAGAAATACACTGAGAGAAGGAAGTAATTGACAGAAGATATACACTGAGAGTCGTGGTACAATGGACGTGGAACATTGATTGTATCATGATGGTTGTACCAGAACTATCGCGTGACTACTGAGCGGTCTTGCTGCAATGTCCCCTGAGTTTCGTATCAAGAAATACACCGAGAGTTGTGGTATAGTAAGTATGGCACAATGGGTGTGGAACATTCATTCCACCATAATCGTGGTACCAGACTCATCGCGTGACTACTGAATGTTTTAGCTGTGCTGTCCTCTGAGCTTCATATTGTGCTATTTGCCTCCACTTCGACTCCCGGCCGAGGTTCTGTCTTCACTGCTAAATTCAGTCACTCAGTCTAAGGACGAAATAACAGAAGGGCAACAGCGTCTACCTGCCAACCCTGAACAGATCCACAAGGCGGTGGATACGACTAGAAAAGCGCATCTTGTTCCAGCAAGGCTCTGACCAACGGCCCGTCAAAGCTGTGCGCAGCCAGAAACAGCGGAGACTTCCCCTTTCCATTGACAGTTTTAACATCTGTTCCAAGACTAGAAGGATCGCGAAACATCCTTATTTGGAGACACGCGCGGTCCTTCACTATCAGCATCCGACCACTTATGACAAGCTAGATTGTGAAGTATACGATTGCCTTCGGGATCTATCTTATTGGGATCTCGCACATTCATATTTGTGAGTATTGGGTTTAGAGCTTGAGACGGTTGCCTACTGGGATGACTCATACGCGGATGAATTTTGCTTCTTGTTCTCTACCATGGCATACGAATGTTGTACTCCAGTTCTCTGCAAAGACGTATGCAGTAAATAGGTCAAGAATGGAACTGTATCACGGCATAGCAGGGACAAAGTGGTCTGCTGCAAAGCGGCTGCGTAAATTTCATGACACACCAGCGAATGTTGCTATACGGTCAGAGAAATGTGCCATCTGACTAATAGCTAGCAATAATTAAAATCTACGGCTACTTACCGCTGTCAGATGAAGAATACGGCCAAGTACCCAAAACAATTACCCTGACAGAGGAGTATGCGCATTCAGTGCGAAGGCACAAACTTCACGTGAGGTAGATCGAGTGGTGAATCTGATCCAGGTCCTCAGTCTGGCCTGGCACTGCCATTCTACTATACTATCGTAACCCACCGATTGACCCAAGTCTATGCAGCTTTCTACTCTGGAAGAGAATACTGTCACGTGACCAGAGTATCGTTTACAAGCCTGCCCATCAAGCTTAAAAGGCTGCTATTAGCAGTCGCATTGACAGGGGAATTGTGCCCATCATTAACTTGGTTCCAGATAACGTAGTCGCCTCCGGTTGGGCGTACCCAGCCCGCTTTAGTGCTCAGACAAGTGTACATCTTGTACACCGTCAACGTCAGGCGTCGCATCTTCGGCATCAATTGAGCGATGACGCCAGCTACAAGCGGAGCAGCTAAATTGCAAATGTCAGCTACCATGGTAGTAGGTCGGCGGCCATGATGTTTCTCTTACAGTATGATGTTCCACAAACAGTTCGACACCCCGTTGGTAAATCTGCCGAGGCACATTGGCTGTTTTCACCCGGTGCATAAATTTGTTGCCCAGTGCCATACCGTTCCTGAGAATCTGCGGCTGTTTGTCCACGGTTGTTTGAGTTACCGACTACGATAAGGGGCAGCTGATAATCACCCTGTGGCCAGTCATTGCCGAATACAGCCGGGGTGGTATCCACCCAGCGCCGTGCTTCTAATCCGCCGGCTTACAGATTGCCTTCAGCAATGTTGGGAGGGACGTTACCCGCGGCACAGACAAACATGAACCCCCTCCTTTATCATCTGGCGCATTTCTCCCGCCATGTGCACCCAGACCGAAGTCAACGGGTATGTCACAGGGGCCGTCGAGCCCCGGGAAATACTTACCACACTCCAGCATTCCCGGCGCTTTTTCTCAATATGATTCAAGCAGTCTTCATGATTCGTCTATACGAGGCTTTGGAGTGATCGGACATTTTTACGACCACAAGGGAGACCTCCTTCGCTGCACCGTACGTAATACCCACCGCTTTCGAAGCAGTACAGGTGCTGTGGCCGCAGAATTCTGGGTAAGCTTGAGCTATTGCGAGCGATTCTCTTTGATACTTTCTGTCGATAAATGGTGCTAAGCAATAATCTATATACACCCACTCGACGGTACGGCCGTGAAAATATCGATGCTTTTCGATGCCCAACTCCAAGCGAGGAATGAAGGTTTCATCTCTCGCGTCTTCGGATATAGGAGTCACATAGTTCGGGTAATGGTCAACGCTGGCTTGACCTGGAGGTTGTAACAAAACCCGCAGCTCTATCGGCGCGGGATATTGCGTTGCGTACACAACATTCGAGGAGGCCGTTCTGTTTGCGAACGACGAAATCTTGGTTGCGAATGGCTGTCCACTGATCTCGTGGAGATGTATGTCTACTATCTATTACACCGTGAATCAGCTCTGCAATCCCACATTTGCAAATCTGTATACTCACCAACGGATGAGCTTGGATCTGCACCACAGCTCCAGGCTGTAGCTTTGCAACCCAGAAATAAATAAAGGGAGTGTCTGGTAGCTTCTCATAGGGGATGTATACGTTCGCTGATGTACCCCCGGCTTGTTGGGTGATAGATTTCGTAATCGCGGTTCCTTGGCCGGGAGCAATGATCTTTGGGTCCATAATATACAGGTCGTTGGCTACAAATGCTGTCGCTATGAGGCAATACCAGCGAAAACCTTCGCGAGAATGTGAGAACGTGAGAGATCCATATCCACGACCAAGTGCTACATCACTAAGCTTTTCATATCTATTGCTCTGCATTTTGTAACTAGTTAATCCAGAATCATCCTCTCTTGTGAGAAAGTGAAAGAGAATGAGTCGGTGTGTGTTGCTGTAGCAGTACAACGAACGCGACAGGCGTTCATAACCCGACTGATCCTTCTATGCCATCGGATCGACCTAGCTGAAGATTGCATATCCAAAACCAGCGGCAAGGTCTAAGGTCCTGCCATGGCTACGCATTGAAAGAAGTCCGCGGTTAGTAGGTGCAAAAGAATGCTCAACAAAGCTAAATTTGGTGTTATCCGCGCATGAGCTACTGGTGGCCAAGCCTTGTTGCAGAGTGGCACCAATATTTCCCTCTGAAAGTGCCTGAAAAAGCGCCAAGACAAGCCTGTTAGCGATGGAGTATTCTAGCGCAGGAGTCATTGAACTTTACCGAGGACCAGAGTGATATCTTGGAAGCGGGTATAAATGTTTACCTGACCATTGAAATCCTCTATTTGATACTATGGTGGTACTCGCTTTTACGTGTCTTGTAGGCGGCTGCAAAATTTTGTAGGCCTGTGCTCAACATGAAAATTCCAGGCATTGAAGTGTTGAAGACTCCGAAAAGATTCGAACAAAGGGCAAGTTGAGACAGGATGATAGGGCGACAGGTTTTCTAGATGAAGGCGAGGGGTTTAGGCTGTAATTATAGGTACTGTAGCGTCCTTGCAGAGGTGGTCCTCAGAATAAATAGTAATCCGAACATCTTTTTGCCAAGAAGGCCAAGCTGCGTAATTCACGATTGAGCATAAAGAGAATCATGAAACCGGTGCAAAGAACATGGAACAATACAGCAATGATGTGGCGAGTTTAGAAGAGTCAAGGGTCTTACACAGGTGACGCTATCATGTAGATGAGCTACTAAATACAAGGGGATAGTGTAAAACGCTAAGCACTATGCATCATACCGAATCATTCAAGCTGCTTGATCTCTGAAGGATCACTGGGCGGCGTAACATACTCCGCCTTGGACCGCTCGATCTGAACAGGAGGTGGAGGCAAGCTGATTTTCTCCGGCGGTCTCCCATTTTGTATAGGTTTTTCCGGCGCGTCGGCCACATATCCAGGCTGCTCGTGCACGTATTCAGTGCTCAGATTCGCAAAGGGCGCGGGCTGGGTCATGGGCTGCGCGCTTATGGGAGGAGTGGGGGCCGTGGCCTTACTTGGAGCCACCGAGACAGGAAGGCTTGTGTATGATGGGGCCTGGCTGCGTGGGGTCTCTGGTCGACTGTTCGGCACCACGTTCTGTGTCCTCTGGCTTTGAAAATTCCTAGAATGTGAGGCCACACGGACAGCAAGCGAATGTAGGGTGGCCGCCGGTTCTTTCCTTTGCTGACCATCAATGCTTCCCACACCCAACGCCGTCATCTCGCCATCTTCACCTGCTTCGATCCACCGTACAGGAGCCGACAAGAAAAGCTTTTCGCCCTCTGCACCCCCTTTGATATCAAGACAATCTCGTACTTGTGGATCAAGGACAGGCATCATTCCACATTCGAAATCCAATTGCCCGCCATATTTCTTGGGTATGTCTTCGATCTCCATGAACGTCGATAGAGTTGGCAGGACTTGATGGGGGGCTAGGATAAAGATCTTTGAAGTTGTAATGGGGTCGAACCATCGCTTGATCCAGCCCCACACGGTGGGAAAGAAAGATGGTGCGCCGATTATCTGACAAGGTTCACATTAGCTCCTGGACAGATATGTAGAAAGCGAAGAAGCTCACAAAGATCCTGTCTAGAGTCTCAGGGTAATGTGCTGTGGCGAGTGTACTAGCATCCTGCATGTGGCCCTTTAAATTCCAGAATTGCTTCAGTCCAACTTTGGAGATGTCAACGATGTTGTTCGATTGGTCCACCGGTGTCTCTGGGTTCGGTCTTCCAGGCACAGCAGAGCAAAGAGGCATGACGAAACGTGTGAGGTTCTCGTAGAGGGCGAAGAGCCGAAGCATCCGCGAAGGTCCATGTGCTCCCTTTGTTTTTGACTTGGATGTTGAGGACGCATAGGCTATCATCTTCTTCGAGTCCAGCTTGCCCACTTCATACAAGTAGACGGGTATACCGCGTTTGTCCCGTCTTCCTGTCCATTGGGGATACTGCAAACATCAGGGAGACACACGACGATGGGGCGGGGGGCCTAAACTCACAACGCTCCGGGCTTCTTGGTAGTCATGTATGTCTATTTTCTCATACAATGCATCGAGGTCGTTCTCCTTCCGCCAGACCTCGGTATCCTTGAATTGTACATAAGCTTCTTGGGGGACAAACTTGCGCGCACGCAGATACCGGCTAGCGAAGAATCAGCGGTGTAGGTTTGCTTGCACGAGGGCACCCAGGCACTTACACGAGTGTGCCATCGTCGTGGCTTGCTCTCGTGTCGTCGGTAGCTGGGGTGTAAATACCCTGTTTTGCAGACAATATCTTGAACTCCTCGAAAGACTTTTCTTCCTCTGATGTGAGGTGCCCCAGGTGGCCCACCAGGCGATTCTCAGCTTGGGCGGCTTCAGCGGGCGGAGGGCCGTGCTGCTCGTCGGGAGGCCCGTCTTTGGTCATAGTGGCCTGTCACCTCTGGAACATACTCTACGTTGGGGGCAGGTGCACAGAGAGGCGTATAAATAATTACTCGTAGGGTGGCACGGAAAGGCTGCCCAATCTCGCGGCGCGCGGATGGAGCTGAATTGCTGACAGCACTATCTTTATGCCAAGCAACATATGACGGTCCCCATCGGAGCATTAATAATCGTTTGATAAGGCTGAAAACATCTCCAGGGTCCAGATTACATATCCACAGTTCACGTGAGACGACCAAGTTCATCCTTCTTTCTTACCCATTCAGCCTAGCCATTGCAAAGAGTGGGATCCAACAACAAGCAGTACTCGCATCTCTCAACAAGTCTAACACATCAAAATCAAATCTTGAGGAGAAACCTAATAGTGCCCAGCTCATGAGCTGCTTCTCGTCTCTTAAAGATATATTAGATTTTGTGCGGTGGTCCAGTCGGCCCAAGGCCAAGCGAACCCCTCTCGACCTTCGAGCATATGACTAGTTCTACTGTGCCGCCATCAAATCATCTTCTTTCGCGAATCATTCGCAATCCTTGGTTACCACACCTCGTCGTGTCATATCCAGCTAACTTAATCAAGACTGGTCGACAGTCTGACATCGCAGCCCAGCCCGCAGGATTCTGCCAAATCACCCAACTCTCTTAGATCGTGTGAACAGCGCCTTGCAGATCTCGCCTACGTTGTCCATAATCCTTCGTCTGGCCCAATTCCCGCGCGCAGAATTTTCTCTTATCACAAGACGCTATTGGATTTCCTATCTCGCTCGTTGCGGATACTCTGTGTTGTTGCTTTACATTTGTATTTGTTGACTACAAGTTACTCTGCGTGTCCCATCTGTTCTCAATAACAAAGGGGTGACTGCAATTCCAGAAAGAAAGCCAACTGGGGACGGGTCAATTGAAGCAGATCCCGATGTATCAACAACCATGAAACCCTGCTCTGCGTCGTAGCTGATTATACATCAAGGTTTATGATGACTCGGTCTCTACTCTTGATGACGACGTGTACGCTCTTGCTAGAACGAGAAATCTTCCTCTAAATTAATTGAATCTTTAGCCGCACAATATACACAGCATCACTGAGCAGCAGCATGGAGCGATACTCCATGGACAATGGCCGCATATACCATGCTTTCAAAGGCAGAAGCTATGTCATGCCAAACAACGAAAGCGGACTTGAACGTCTTGACTGAACACATGAAATGATCCGTATACTTCTAGGAAATAAACTATTTCTAGCCCCAATTGCAGAAAAGCCGAAACGTATCTTGAACATTGGTACTGGTACTGCATATGGGCGAGTGAGGTTGCGGACTTCTTTCCAAAAACAAGAAATCATTGGAACCAACTTGAGCCCTTCGGCTGCATCATGGATATTTGCAAACGTCAAGTTCGAAATTGACGACCCGGAAGCAATTTGGGCTTTTGAGCACCAGTTCGACTTCGTGCAGGTACGAGTACGCTACTTGGCCGCAGCAATCACAGACTGGCGACAATTGGTGCTGCAGGCTTACGACGCTACCGAGCCTGGAGGATGGACAGTGTTCCAGGACTTTGACGTCACCTACTATTCTGAAGATGGCTCACTGAGGGAGGATCAAAGTATTTCGAGATGATCACGACGCTGCTAGACGCCAGTCGAAGTTTCAATCGCGATCCATGCCCTGGAAGCAAGCTTGAGGGTTGGATGGAGGATGCAGAAGTCGAAGGGGTGCAGCACGAGAAGTCCATGCTACCCATCGGACCCTGGGCAAGGGACAAGCATCTGTTAAGTTCTGACTACAAGCGTTTATAGCTTGAGATGCGAGAAGGATCAAGCCGATGACGAGATTCGAGAAAACCATTGGCGCCTGGAATCTGGTCCAGGTCGAAGACGGATTAGAAGGTTTCGCGCTACGTCTTTTCACCCAAATGTTGGGCTAGGACAGAGGATGTGAAGGCTCTGCTTGCGAACGTTCGCAAAGATCTGAGAGAGCCGAATATCCATGCCCATTCGACTTGTAAGTGCACCCTTGCGGCCATATACCAGAGCCCAAACATTGACCTCATGGCCCTGCCGCCACGTTGCGTATGGTCAAAAGCGAAAGGTGTGAAGGACGGTATTCTCGATCCCTTCTCTACTCGGAGGAAGATGTCCAGAATGGGTTCAGGAGCATGTTGATTCTCCATATCTGTTGCAGGACCAGCAGCATGGCATTGATGACTTCTCTTTACATAGCGTTTCTGTTAGCACCCACATCGTTTCATAATCCTTGCCCAATCTACCATATGCTGTCTACTAAGCAACCCACAAAGCATTTTATGCAATGTCCATTCATCTACAACTTACTTCTCATCTATACACCCCGGGAAGTAGGAGGGGACACTGCGGGGAAGGCTGAACTTTGATTGATTTGGCCAATATCCTCGTTCCCCGAAACGGAAGGTCTTGAACGAGATTCTACTTGTACGTCACTAATCACTTGTTGAGTATACATGTATAGTCTTATACCATATATAGTAAATATTAAGTCCAACATCCAACATTGAAATATTGTGGTGCCCACTGCACAATCAGGGTTAGGGTGATATTTCCTTTCACACAGCACATTTCTGTACTATGGTTCCAACATGACAGACTTTGACATCTCCAAAGCCCGCTCCCACTTCCCCGCCCTTCAGCAGGACCATCAAGTCTACTTTGACAACGCTGGCGGGAGCCAGGTCCTAGGCGGTGTTGCTACTTCGTACGGTTAACCCATCTCATTTAGCGTATTCTCTCCTCTCCCTGTCGTCTCAGTAGACTCTTCAATCGCATAGGAGAACAGTGCTGATATAGACGTGAACAGGGTCAAGAACTATCTCGAAGAAACGAATGTTCAGCTCGGCGCCACCTACAATGTCGCCAAGCAGTCTACAGAGAGCTACGACAAGGGGCAGGCTGCGGCAGCGAAGTTCATGGGAGCTGAGGACGATGAAGTCGGTACACAGCCCCTATATCAGCGCTCTCAATCCAATGTCCCCAACATCCTCCTAATCGTCATGCTGATGACTGTGGCTCAATGCAGTAATCGGCCCTTCAACAACCCAACTCTTCTCCAACCTCTCCCTAATTCTCAATCTCCCCCCTCACTCCGAATTCATCCTCTCCTCCCTCGACCACGAAGCCAATACCTCCGCCTGGGTCCGTCTCGCGGCTTTCCAAAACCACAAAATAATCTGGTGGCCCGCCACCCCCACCTCCAAAAGCGCCCCACCACCCACATCTCCCAAGCTTACGGCCGAGAACCTACGGCCGTTGTTGAGCGAGAAGACAGCGTTCGTAAGCTGCACGCATACGAGCAATGTGTTGGGGACTATTCATGATGTAAAGGCAATTGCGGACGAGGTGCATACGATTCCGGGGGCGAAGTTGTGTGTAGATGGGGTGGCGCTGGCGCCGCACAGGGACGTTGATGTTCGGGCGTTGGGGGTGGATTTTTATGCATTTAGCTGGTACAAGGTATTCTTTACCCCTACTGCTGGCTTCGCGGGGAAGAAGCGGGGCTGATGTATGCGATGGGCAGGTCTACGGTCCTCACATTGCGATCCTATACGCCTCAAGAGCGGCACAAGAGGGGCTGGGAAGCCTGGGCCATTACTTCCACACTGGCACAGACTTGAGCACGAAGCTGGGTCTTGCATCTGCGAGCTACGAATTGGTAGCTGCTATACCCCAAATAGTAGCGTACTTCGGACCCGATAAGGGGAAGACATGGAAGGTAATTGCAGACCACGAGGAGAAGTTGCAGGAGATTCTGCTGGCATACCTGAGGAAAAGAGAGGATGTTACTATATGGGGCGAGGACAGTGCAGACAAGGCAAAGAGAGTGCCAGTCGTGAGCTTCACGGTCAGAGGGAAGAGTTCGAAAGATGTGGTGGAGGCAATTGAGAGCAAGTCGAACTTTGGATGCAGGTGGGGACACTTCTACAGTAAAAGGATGGTAGATGATTTGCTCGGGCTGGAGAAGCAGGATGGGGTCATAAGGGTCAGTATGGTTCACTACAATACAGAAGAGGAGATCAGGAAGTATGTGGATGTATTGGATGAAGTTCTCCGCTGAGAATGGGCTACGAAAGCTATGCTGCACATGAGTATATGCCTATGATATCACTCCGCCTCATTCATCGTGGCTCGTCAATAGCGAAGGTCACTAACAACGCCATTACCCATTGGTAGATCGCTATCCGATTCCTTATCGTCAAACACTACCTCTAGAGGCTTCTTCTGCGGTTTTTCATGCTCACTAGATATTTCCCTCTTCCGCTCTTCATCCTGCACTCCCGCCTCGCCCTCCGGTACTCCGCCATCGCGATTTCGTTCGTCAGCCTGGTAGTTATCCATCGTTCCATCCTCCTCAGCGGACTCTGTACCATTGCTTGCTACTCCGTTTTGGTAGTCTTCGTCCAGTGAGTTATCAGAGTGGGCTGCCGTCTCTTCTTCTGGCCACCATACTTCATCTACCTGGCCCTCCACATCTCTTCCTTGCGGATTTTCGTCCTCCAGAGAGCTCCCAGGACGAGCGAACTCGGAGGGAGGAAGCCTGGAAGCCTGCGGAGGCGTTGGGTATTGGGCCCCGTCCTTGCCATCGACTAGGCTTTTCCCTACCACTTTGACTTGGTCCACTGGCTTCAAGCCCAAAGGAGGCCTCCGTGAAAAGCTTTTCCGGTGGTCGAAGAGGAACAAATTGATACTCCCCTTGATAGATTTCGGAGTCTTACTGGACCTTTGACCAACCATGAAGCCCATGTTCGCCATTCCCTCCAATTGGAGTCCAACCACCCGCCCAAAATCCTGGTTGTAGAGATCCCGACGAAGACCCGACGCTGCGGCAAGTACCTTCTTTGGGGGAATGAAAGGTCTGCAGTCCATATCCCCATCATCCGGCAACGGATCCGGCCAATCGACCTTCGCAACATCGACATCGAGCCAACAGTCAGAACTCGAACCCTCCTGTGAGCGAGTTTTGACAAGTATCACCACTTCGGAGCCGTTTCTATCGATGACAATGAGTCCTCTGCCAAAGGGTCCATTCACGTGTGCAGCACCATTTACCTCGTAGTAGTGGACATGGCACCCAACAAGGCGTTGGGGATCGAAGCCAGTGCCCTCCCACGGGGCGATTCTGATGTCGAAGTCTTCGCCGCCAAATTGCCAGCCCTTGGTGTATTCCCTACGCATTTCTTGGTGTAGTCGCTCGATGAGTTCGGGACGCTGCTCTTTTTGGGATTTCTTCGGCGCTTGCAACATTTTTCTGAGCCTTGTGTCTTTGTATTTGGACAAGTGTGGGAGCCCGTCTTGTTGGAAGGGAGGTGCGTAGGCGGGTGGGGGTGGTTGTTGGGACATGATGATGAGGTATGATGCCGGAATCGTATGAGGATGCTGATGAGACAGGAGTTGCTGGTGCTGATTGCTGGTAATAAGATATCTAAGTAAAACACAGACGCTGGTAGCGGTAGTGGTAAGATACTTGGGAAGAGACTGTGTGGTCAATGATTGGATTGGGGAGGTTCCCCATTTTGTGAGCTTCAGGCATGCAGGCAAGAAGGGAAGGAGCTACGTTGACAAAATTAAAGTAGGCGAATACAATCGAACTGGCAAGAACGCCGGGGAAGATAACAATGGATGGTGATTGTAGTGAGGAAACTGTGGTATTCTTTTCTATTTCTGGCCTCAAAGAAGCGGTACTTAGCCCGGAAAGGAGGCTAAAGTCGGGTGCTAACCGATCAACACATGCGTTTTCCTAGGTAGACTTGTCATTTATGGGTGTGTTTGCAGTATGTTGCCATGTTGGACATACCTTGATACTCCTCGTCGCGTTCAAATCAAGACTGAAGACCGGGGTGCTACCCAATAAACGTGGGCTTTCACACTAAGTAACTCTGTCAGTCATGGGTGCATGCATGCCATCTTACCTTGGTTGACTTACCTGCTCAATAATCCCAGTCTTCGTCAAGGTACACATTACCGGGTGCTTGTCCTGCCGCCTGGTAAAACCTAAAAAACTCCATCTTGCTGCATCCTTCAAACCTAACGCCAATTGTCTTGACAGTGGACGCGGCGTTTTCTCTCACACATTGGATTAGAACGACCGATGCCTCCATGATCACCATCAGTTCACCTGGGATCCAGCGGATGTTCGGAAAGGGGAGTAGACGGCAGTAGATACGACCGGATCCTTTGGGGTAGACGACAGCTCGAAGGTTTTCAATATCTTCAAAGCAGAGTGAGATTGTGCCATCTTTGTGCGGAACCAGATTGCTGAGGTGACGTCCGATGAGTGTTGCCGGATTGACTCCTTCCCCATCAAAAGGCATAAGCTTGTAGAATGAGCCCGAGGCATTATTCCACACCCATCCATTTGCGATGTCGTCTTGGTGCGCTGCAATGACACGTTGTTGCAGCTCAGCTCGCGTGCCTTCGATGGGGAGTTGGCGATGCTTTAGCTCCTGCTTCAAACGAGCCACAGTCCAGACGGCATACTCATCGCTGAGAGCTGGGGTTTCGGAGTTCCTAGGGGGTTGAGAATTGGTGAGGGTGTCGTCGATGGTGGAGTAGACTGAGGAGGGGGTAGCTGATGTGGGACGTGCTGGCTCGTCTTCGAGCACAGTAGTAAGTCGCTTCTTTCCAGTCTGGTATCTCATGGTGCAAAGCTGTAACTTTTTGCCTTAGATATGTATGCCGGTCAGTGGTAGGTAGCCTTGTTTAGAGCCGGGCTGTAGGCTGCTTACCGGTGTGAAAGTGTACTTCTGTAATTAAGTGCCTATTGGAAGGTAGCCGGTGGTAAAGTGAGAGCACTCTAGGAGGTGAAAATTCGGACTGAGGTGAAAAGTGGGTTGCGAAATGAATGATACGCAGTAGTGATCCGGACTAGGCCAAATCCGGTAAATATAAATATTTATAGTGAAGGGCCGGAAAAATTAAGACGACAATCGCAGTTCGAAATACCATTTGAAAATCCAGTTCGCGCAACACAAACACCATTGCCATGGATTTTGAATCACTTCCTGGTCACAATTGAATCCACAAATCCCCACCCCAACGACAATTTTCCGTTATCCCGCTTATTCTTAACTCAACCTGCTGGGTAGAGTACATATTCTTTCACCCGGCAAAAGATATGTCAGTGACCAGAGATGTCTCAGTTTATTCTAAAGCTATCGTAGAGGCCTTCGGGAGTTGTAAGACTTCTCTGAAGACTTCCGCAATCTGGTCCATATGCTTGTCTCTCGCCTTCGTTTCCTCGTCTTCGTCTGCCAAGTCAGCATCTGCGTCACTCTCCAGCAGGAAACGAACAACTGCATCATGATTGCCAGCTGCAGCTAGAGCAAGAGGTCTATTGCCTGTCTTGTCTTGCGCATTGATATTAGCCTTACTCTTGAGTAAGACTTTTGCGGCAACTTTCTGGCCATTCGCTGCAGCGCGATGTAGTGCAGTCCTCGACTCGTTGTCAGTGCAACCCACATTCGCATTCTTCGCAAGGAGCATCCTGACACAATTGACATGACCATTGCTTGCTGCACGTTACAAAGGCGTCTGCCCTAGCTTGTCATGGACATCCAGTGCTATCGCAGGCTGCCGGAGGAGCAGCTCCATATGTTCCTATTTACCATTGTCGGCGGTCCAGTAAAGTGGAATCTGCTCTTGACTATTCGGAGTGTTTGGATTAGCTTTCGCCTCGAGGAGGAGCTTGGCTTCATTCAGGTACTTTCTCTAGATGGCCTGATACAATGGTGTCTCTCCCCAGCGGCTTCGACCATCAATCTCGATGTCCTTTTTGGCTAGAAACATCTGCAATATCTCTACTCCAGCAGTGACCGCCAACCACAGCGCGGTCTGGTCATACGAGGTATCCGCCAAGTTTGGATTGACATCATACCTGTCGAGCAAAAATTTGACAGTCTTCGTCTTTCTCTTGAGAATGGCCTGTATTAGAGGAGTAAATCCGTCAGTGGACGCAGAGTCTGGCTCAATCTCATCCTGCTGCAGAAGTAGCTCAACAACACCGTGCCTGCGGTTGTTAGCGGCCTTGAACAAAGCCGTCTGCCCTGTACAGTCTTTCTTGTTCGGGTCCAGAGTCGACTGTTTGAGCAGAACTCTAACAACTGACTCGTGTCCTTCTTCAGCCGCGAAATGCAAGGGCAGTCGGTCACCAATCGTTCCTATGAGAGGATTTGCACCTCGTACAAGTAGGAGCTCAACAATAGCCAATTAGCCGGCTTCTTCTGCGCGTACTAGAGGCGGCCATCCACAGAAGTCTTTGACTTGCACATCGACACCTTTGTCTAAAAGCGACTCTACTTTCTTAATCTCACCCTTACGGATAGAATGGAAGAGCAGATTTCTGAATTTCCTTTCGACTTCTTCAGCAACCCCTTCGCCCTCCGAGCGATCGTATCCAGGGGGATCATAGCGAGCCCGGACTGCCAGCTCACGGAGGTACTCGAGATCAGGAACATCGTTGTACCGCTCAGTCGCATCATGTAACAACTGATCAATGGACTTCTGCATCTGGGCTTGCATCGAAAGGTTGAGTAGGTCGTGCAAGCGCTGGACGAAATGAGCGATGTCTCGAATGAGTTGCTGCATATTCTCCTTGTCTACCGCCGCCCACCACAGCTTCCTTGGCGCGCTATTCTTTGAATGAATTACTTTGGCAGCCGCACTGGAAGCATATTTGTCAGACTGGCCGAAGAGTCTCTTGAAGCGGCTCATGGAAGCTTTTTCGTCTTCTTCTCCCGCGGCCATCTTTCCCAAATGTGGGGCTCTATCCATCAAGACAAGATCGTACTTCTCCCTGAGCACCTCGGTATCATTGGTCAGATTCTGGATGTGTTACAAAGTAGTAGTGATGAGCTTCCAGTCCATGAGGATGTCGGCCTTCGCTGGGTCTTGCAGCCCGGCTTTCTTTGCCTATTGTTCTAGGCGGAATTGCTCCCAGTCAAGCATGGACCGCAAGATGTCCGCATCTCGCCCAAGATTGTGCGCGGTGGAGAGCAAGACGAAGCCTTTGACGCAGCCATCAAAAACCTGGGCGGAGAAACCAAAGGTACTGACCAGGGTCGCCGCGGCGCCGACCGCTTCGAGTCCTTTCGCCATGTTGACTGCTATTATGCTTTGGGAAAAGTGGAAACATCTTTGCCGTGGGAGATGAACAGGTTTGGCCCCCAAAACGCGGCCTGGGGTTTGTGTGATGGCCCCACAAGAGTAGCCAATCACACAGCCATGACCACGAGATTAGTAAGCAAGGACATCCAGGTTTTGCTACAGCTAGGGAATAATCTACGTTGTCATTGTCTGCCTAGGCATAATCGTCGCACCTGACTAAGCCAAGCTTAGTAGTGGCCACCCGAGTGTCGCGACTAGCCGAGTGACGCATAAACACTATTTATTTCCTACTTTTATTACTAACTAACCAACGCTTGCGCTAAACGTTCTAAAAAAAGTTATAAGCCTTATTTCCCTTATCCTAACGGATCCAGGCGTCTCGTCTAATGTTTTAAAACTTTTTCCTGGCTGCGGTATCGATTTTTATTAGTTACTTTTAGGCTTATTTAACGGCCTAAGTAGTCTTTATTCGTGTTAGGCCACAGTGCCTAGGGTGTTTATAGTAATATGAAAGCAAGTATGAAGCCTTAGTGGGAAAATGATCTCTATATTCAAATAATAGAATTAATCTCTAAAGAGTTTACGCTACGGAACAGGGAAGGGAATTTTGACTTTTTCGAAAATCGAGGAAGGGAATTCAAAAAATTAGGATAAATATTAGTACAAAAAAAATTCCCTTCCCCAAAGAAGGGAAGGGAATAGAGTTAAAAAGGCCGATTCCCTTCCCTGTTCCGCAGCGTAAAAGAGTTAGAGCGAGGGCTCCGAGCCTCCTATTTCTAAAGGGGCTCCGGAGTACTAGAAATCATAATATAATACTATAATATAAATAGCGTAACCACGCCGTATACTCCTTATATAGGATCTATATACTATATTTAATAGTTACTATAAAGCTAGTCTTAATATAATATAATAATTACCTCCCCTTTTAGGGGTTTCGCCCTCGAAATTAATAAATATTAATTTAACGTTTTAATACTCCGACGAAGGAGTATAATATAAGAGATTCTAAATTAAATAGGGCGTACGCGTAACGCCTATACCTCTTATTTAATTTTATTAATCTTTTATCTTTATAATAATAATATATTAAAAAAAACCTTTAAACTTAATAGGAAAAAGGGAGGGAAATAAATTATATTTTAAAATTTAATAATACGTCGCGTATAGTTCGTAATCGGCGTAGTTATATAGTTATAGATTATACTAGGTATTTAATAAAAACCTTTAAACCTAAAGGGAAAAATAAAGGAAAGAATATTATAATTACTATCGAAAACTATAAATCTTTACTACTAGTAGGGCTTTAGCGATATCGGCGGTAAAATAAATTATTCTACTTTATTATTTAGGAAGAACTTTAGTTATAGGAGTGAATACGTATAAATAATAATTTTAACGTAGGTATAAAGCCTTCGCCGATCTTTTAATTTTTCTTTTTTTATAATATCCTACTATCTTCTATACGTATAAACTCTTATATACTACTATCGATAACTATATTATATTTAGACTTTTATTAATTTATAATAATCTCGGTCGTATCTTTAAGCTCTTTCTTTAAGGTCGTAAATATTATATATATATTCCGTAAATAAGAATAGAGCTAATATATCGTAGTTTAAATAAATCTTTTTTTTTTCTTCTTTTAAATTCTTTCTTTAAACTTATAATTATTAAAGTAAATAAATAATTTATTCTATCTTTAAATAAGGTATTTATTCATATTTTAAAAGAATTAATATTATCGTAATATTTATTTTATTTTTAAATTATTAGTTCTATATCTTACTTTATTAACAATATATATATAGTTAAATTACTTTAATATTTAGTATATTAATTTAATCTTTATAATATATAATATTAACGATAATATTTAGATATTTAATACGTCTTTAACCCTCGCTCCCCGTAAAATAACCGCCCGCTCTACTCCTACCCCGCGTTTATCCGTATTTCTATACCTCCGTTACTCTAAGCGGATAAATCTAAATAACTACGTCTTATATAATAAGGTACTATATATAAAATATACCTATTACGTAAAGAATAAGTATTTATATAATCCTATATATCGTTAATATTCTAAAACCGAATTATATTAACGTATCTAGATTCCGTTTAAATTTTATACTTTTATAAATTTTCTTCTTAATTATTTAAAACGTCGAGGCCTTAATAAACGTCTTCGCGAGCGGGTCGTTAAATATACGAAAGATATCGTAGCCTTTTTTCGGGAGATTAAATTTAAAAGCGACGACGTTAAAAAAGAGAAGGATATATTATAATTAATATCTCGGTTTACTATAAATATCGAGGGTATAAATAATACCTTTTATACTCTAATAAATTAATATAATTTAGATATAATTTATATATTAATAACTTTTTAGGGAGAGATTACTACCCGGGATATAGGTACGCCCTAAAGTAGGATTATATAATATTAATTTAATAATCTTCTCGAATCGACGGACGAAGATAAAGCCGATAATAAAAATAAAAACAATACTCGTACTCGTCGTATACGAGACGCCTCCGAATATAACTCTTCTCCCGGCTTTAATCCCGTTACCGATTAATTTAAAATACTTATTATTAATAATCTCGATATTATTAATCTTACTTTATTCTCTAGCGGTATATAAAGAGTTATAATATCTAGTCGTAAAACTCTTTTAGTTAAAGATATTATAAAACCTCGCCTTTAATACGCCGGTATAAAGGGTACGAGTCGTTATATTTTAAATAAATTAATATTTTCTCGCGAGGCTTCTAAGGAAGAAGTTAAAAATAAAATTAATAATTTTAATCTTAGTTCTATTTCTACCCCTTGTTTTTTAATTCGATTTCCCGGCCTCGGCTTTACTCGTAAATAACCGAGTCTTAATATTAAGAAAACTAGCCGTTATAAATATAAACCTATCCGTAAACGCCCTATTAATCGTAAAGATACGTCTCGCTCGAAGTCTATTAGTAAAAAATAATTAATAATAACTAGTAATTAATAACGCTTCCTCTTCCTACTCTTTACTTTCTATATTTTTTTTATCTTCGTATTCTCTTCGAATACTTCTCGTAGTTCTAGCGCGTTATTTAAAATATTTATATTAACCTATTTATTAAAGGTCTTTAATTATCTTAGTTATTTTATAAAGTAAAATACCTCGCCCTTTATTTTCTTCTTTTTTAATACCCTTTTTATTTTTTATTCGTTTATATTATTTATTAATTCCGGTAGAGGTATATTAAGAATCGAAATATTACCCTACCGTTAATAATACGGCTTTAGAAGCGATATATAAAAAATATTATAAATATAGTAGCTAGTTAATAATCCTAGGCGGTATACTTATATTCCGACGATATCTAAAATCTTAAATAATCTAATTACTTTATAAGAGAGTTTTTTATTTAGTTATTTTTACGTTAAGTTTTTAATTAATAATAATATAAAGTTATTTATATTAAATAATTTCGGCTTATACCTTCTATTATAACTACGCTTCTACGCTTCGACCGCGATAATCTACACTTTTATTAAATACTCTTTTAAAGTATTTAATTTTTTAATTCTTTTTTATACCGACGGTATTTCTCCCCCGTACGTCTCGCCCTCGAGACGCGGTTTAAGAGAAGGATTATAACTATATATAACTATAAATAATATTTATTTTATTATCGTATACTGTGTATTATAGTATACCCATTCTATTATAGGTAAAAGTATTATTTAATTATTTTACTTACTTAAATAAAAGGTTCTTAAATAGTATTTTAAGGTTTAATTCTAGCGTTTTATCTAATTATCCGTCTACGGATAAAATACGGTGTTTAAGCGCCTCTTAATTTTTATTAAATAGTATACTTTTAATTAAAACGTATTTATAAAAATAGAACCTTTATTAGAAATAATCTTATTAAGAACTCTAAACTTTAAGATAATTTTTTCGAATATTAACTCTATTAACCCCGTAGAGTCGATTATTTTAATAATTAAAATATATCGTAATATCTTTATATATTTATTTATAACTATAAGAATCGTATTATAAACGCGCCCGTATCGTTTATTTAGAGGTAAGTTAATAATGAAATTTATTATAATTTCCTTCTACGGCCCTATAGGATATAATAAGGAATTAATCTCGTTATAAAAGCGATATCGATATACCTTAACCCGCTAGTATATATTATATATATCGATATATTCCTATACGTTAGTCTTAAGAGTACTCTAGAAATATTTTTTAGTAAATAACTCCGTTATCTTTTTAACACTAAAGTACTCTGTTAATATATCGTTATAATATTATTCTAATAGCTCTTCGCGGATTAATTCTTTTTTAAATATATAGATTTTATTATTATATCTAAGAATTAATATAGAATCTAAAGTCTATACTCCGGCGGAACGTTAGTAATCCGCCTATATAATTTCAGCGATTCTTATTTATAAAAAGGAATTATCCTTTTATAAAGCGCGAATTATTTTAATTATTAATAAACTTTTAGCGTTATAAACCGTTTCGTAAAATACTATTAATTTAATAATAATATATAGAATAAATAGTTTATAGCCTATAGTTCTAGCGATAAAATTAAATAGTTCCTTTATTACGTCGTAATTAATTTAAATAAACGTCTTATTTAAACTCTTTAGAATTTCCCGTCTAGGTATTAACTCTTTAGGCCTAGATAAATATATTACCGAAGAATATACCTTTTTTATAATAAATCTTAAAGACCCTAGTAATATAAATTTTATATATATTAAGTTTTACGCGACGCCTATAGATATATTATTTAATACCGGCGAAGTACTATCTACCTCTAGATCTTTTATATCTATAAACGTATCTCGTATTATAGCGAAAATAGGGCCTTAATTAATACCTTCTAAATTTAATAACTTTTATTATAATATAAATAATATATTATCTAAAAAGCTATCTTGGCCTTTATAATTAAAACGACGTAAAGGGTTATTAATTAAATTACTCTTCCTAGAACGATATGAAATTAAGAAATTAAAAGATAAAAGTCTTATTACCTAGCGCGCCTAGCGATTATTTAATTATTTAATATTTATAAAACTCTTTAAGTTATTATAATTAGTTAAGATTTCTACTTTATATAAATTACCTTTAAGGTAGTATTATTATTATTTAAATATTATAATAATTACGAGGAGTTTTTTATTATAAATCTCGTATCGAATTTTTAAACCTTATATCTTACGGGACTAGAAAGCGACGGGATATTATTCGTTATTATTTTATAATTACGTTAAAATCGTAGTTATAGTAAAATTAGAAGTATTTATCTTAATCCGAATTTTTAATTCTAGATTAAAGTATACTAGAATAGGTATATATAAGAATAAATCGCGAAGTAGATAAAACGCTTACTCTACCTCTTTAAGTTATTTAAATAAAGTAAATTTTTTATTATTTTAACTACTTTTTAATAGACCCGTTAATAGGCTTATTATCTACGAATAACGATAAATAAATTAACGATAAAAATTAATAAAGTCTAAAAACACTTATATATTATAAAAGGACTTTGGTTTTGGCTAGGACTAAATCGTATTAATTTTATATTCGTTTATTAAGATACCTTCGGTATTTATAATAAACCCTAGAAACTTAATTAACCGAGTAAAAAACTCGTATTTCTTAAGACTCGCGAATAAAGAATATTTTTATAGGTGTTCGAGTATTTATTATATATAGTTAATATACTCCTCTTTTAAATTTAAATAAATTAAGATATTATCTAGATAAACGATATAAAATATATCTACTAAACCCGTTAACGATTTATTAATATAAACTTAAAAAGTAGTAGGTATATTCGTTAAATTAAATAATATTACTATATATTCGAAAAGATTATACCGCGTACGAAACGTTATCTTCTATTTATCGTTTTCTTTAATTCTTATTCGATAATAAATATCTTTTAAATTAAATTTCGTAAATTATATAATACTATTTAGGCGGTCTAGCGTCTTATTAATTAAGAGTAACGGGTAACGATTCTTAATAGTAATTTTATTAAAATCTCGGTAGTTATAAAGTAATAGTACGTTATATACGCCTACGCCCCGCTAAAGGCGCTAGTATATTATATACGCCTACGCCCCGTTACCTTTATAATATTATTATTTATTAATATAAGATTCTAGCTTTAATATCGCGGGGTTCTAACTCTTAATAATTTTATATCGAGTTAGCGTTCCCCCGTTTTATTAGAATTCTTAGAGATTAATTCTACTATTAAATCTAGGATTTAAAAACTATTTAATAATAAACCCCGTAACTACCTTACGTCTTTTATATTATTATTAAGTCACTAGCTCTACGCTAGCGGCCTTAGGTATTATAATTTTAATCTCTTAAACCTTTTTAAGGAAAAGGCCTATTATTATTATAATATCGGGTTTAACCTCGGGATATTTAAAAGAATTTAATAATAATAATATCGATTAAACCCCTTCCGACGACCCTCGTTATAAAGATAGTAACGAATTTAAAGATATTACTACCCCTGAAAAAACCTTAGATATATAATTTAAAATTATTAAAGAAGAAAACCGTCGCCTTAAATAATAATAAAAGTTAGGGGTATTATAAGTTTAAAATTAAGAACTACGTAATTCTACTATTTTTATACCCGCTAGCGGAGTGTTAATAAAATCTACTATTTATAATAGAGGTCCCTTAATTATTATACCTACCGGTAGAATAATAATAAGTTTAATTACGTTTAATAAGGATATCCCTATTAGGGCGAAAATACTACACTTTATTAAAATATATTTTTATAAAGGTACGAGCGAAGGTAAATATTTATACTAGTTCCGCGACGTAAATATTAAATTTTTAATTAGTCTTAAGTATTTTACTACCGATTATTTAAGGATTATATATAATATAAACTCGTTAGAAGGTAACCCTTTAACGTAGTAATATAAATACTATGATTTATATAATTTAACTAGTATTACGTTTAGCTTTTTTAAAAAGTTTCTTCTTAATTTAATAACGAATTTAATTAACTATTATCTCTTTATATACGAGAAATAAAAGGAAGTTAAATAATAACTTTATTAAAAGATATTATTATTTAAAGTCTACTTTAAAGAAATAAAGGCCTAGTTACTTTTATTTTCGGAAGAGTATAAAGTAAATTTCTTTTTAACTAAACTTAAATTTAAATTTAAAAATAAGATCTTTAATATTAATAATATACTTATTTAAAAGGAAGAAATTCTTATTTAAATTATTATATAAGAAAAGAATCTAAAGTATATATAGTTAATAAATAACTTTAATTTTAATTCGGGTTCCTAGTTAAAGAACCCTAATAAAGGAAAACTTTTAATAAACCGAATTATTAAACTTAACACCGGCGATAATATTAAATAAATATATTTAAAGAAGAAAAGTAATAAACGTAAAATTAATATCGTTAATTCTTCGTATAATAAGATTATTTATTATTATTATAAAACGGAAGGCTATATTAAACCTAAATATCTCGATATAAATTAATTAATTATATATATCGGCGCGGTATCGGTAAAAAACGATTAAGTTTAATTTACGCCTTAAAAGAAGGGTAAGAAAAACGATTAATAAAGATATACTCTTTTATTCTTTTTAAGGGTTAGATTACTCTTTAAAATAAAGTTAAATAATTTATTACTTTAATTAACTCGGGAGCGTAGATTAATTTAATTTTATAACGGTTCGTCGTTAAAAATAATTTAGAACCTTATAATATTATTTTACTACTAACTAAAATAATTAATAAATAAAGTATATATTATTATAATACGTATTAATTAAATTATTAAATAATCGATAATTAGGGTTAAGGGCGTAAATATAATACTTTATTCTATATTATAAATTTTAAAGATTTAAATATTATTCTAGGTATACCTAGGTTACGTTAATTAAAGATATTAATTAATTCTAAAGCGGATTAATAACGGTTTAAGGTTAATTCTAGTAATTTATAAATTAAGAAACCGGCTAAATTCACTAGTAATTTTAAAAACGAACCGAATATATTCGCGGTCGTATATATTACGGTATTATAAGATAAATAAGAAGAATTTCCTACCCTAAAGATTCCTAAAGAACTTATAAGATTTTATAATATTTTTTTTAACGAGAAAACGAGTACCCTATTTATTTTTAAATAAAGGGATTATATTATTAAAATAAAGATTAATAAAGAACCGTCTTATAGGCCTCTTTATAATTTATCTTAAATTAAATTATCGGAGTTTCGGTGTTATCTAGAATCCTTACTTTATAAAGGCTAGATCCGTTATTTAACTTCTTTAACTAGAGTACCGATTCTTTTTATACCTAAAAAAAATAATAGATTATATCTTTATATTAATTACCAAGGCTTAAATATAATAATTATTAAAAATTAATACCCGTTACTCTTAATTACCGAGATATTAAACTATTTATATAGTTCTAAAATCTTTACGAAGTTAAACTTTAAGAATATTATTATAGGATCTAGATTAAAAAAGGCGATAAATAAAAAACTATTTTCCGAACTCGCTATAATTACTTCGAATATTTAGTTATACTTTTTAAACTCGTTAACGCACCGGCGACGTTTTAAATTTATATTAATCGTACGTTTATAAATCTAATAAATATAACGTATATAGTATATCTAGATAATATCCTAATTTATAATATTAATCCGGCGGAGTATTAACGGTATATTAAATAAATACTTAAACGATTACGTTAGTTCTAGCTATTTATTAACTTTAAGAAATATTAATTTAATACCGAAATAGTCGAGTTCTTAAGTTTTATTATATTTATTAATAAAGTAATTATAAACCCGGAACGCGTTAGGATTATTAAGGAATAACCTTAACTAAAAACTTATCGGGAGATATAAGTCTTTTTAAGTTTCGCTAACTTCTATAAGTAGTTTATTTATAACTATTCTAATATAATTATACCGTTTATTAATTTATTTAAAGGTAGTAAAGTAGGTAAGAAAATAAATCCGTTTAAATAAATAGACGGCGCTACGGAAGCGTTTTAGATCTTACGAGATATATTCGTAAACGCGCCTTTTCTACGTTATTACGATTTAATTAAATAATTACGTATAAAGACGGATACTTCTAACTTTAATCTTAACTTTATACTATTATAATAAGATAAGAATAATTATTAACGCCTTATAATATTCTAGTCGCGGAAATTAAATCCCTTAAAATAAAACTATAAAACCTATAATTAAGAATTACTCGTTATTATAACGGTAATAAAATAATAACGATATTATTTAAAAAGTAGCCCCTATTATATTAAAATCTAGATTAATTATAATAATCTAAAGAGTTTTATAAAGTAGAAAGAGTTAAACTCTAAATAGGCCCGCTAGGCGTTTAAATTAATTATTTATAACTTTAAGATCTTTTATCGGGCTAGAAAATTAAATCCTATTAATATATCGTCGCGGCGCCTTAATTATAAAGGAGTATCGCCGTTAAATATTAAATTATTACTAACGCTTTAGAATAAATTTATTCTTTAGACTAGCGATTAATTATCGGAAAAAGATAAAGAAGTAAAAGTAGTTATAACCCCTACTTTTTAGATTATAAAATTAAAAGTAATAATTCTAAAGCGGGACGTTATAGTAGTATTTAAAACTATATATAATAATCCTAAAAAGCCTATTAAAACGTTAATTCGGGAATTATAAACCTATAATAATTAAATAAACTCTTTTTAAACTAAAGCGAATATATTAAAAAACCGCCGTTATATAAAGAATAAAGTATAGGTTATAAACTCCGAGGGATTATTAAAATATAACGGTCGCCTTTATATATTAAAGGATAAAGCTTTAAAAGAAGAGTTTATAAAGAGGTATTATAACAATTCTTTAATAAATTACTTTAGCGCTACGAAGTCGTATAAATTATTTACCCGAAAATTTTTCTAGGAGGGTAATTTAAAGTAAATTACGGATTATATTAAAATTTATAATATATATTAACGGACGAAGGCGCCGCGATATCGTTTATATAACGAATTAAATTCGTTTCCTATTACTATTTAATTATAGAAGGAAATTTCTATAAATTTTATAACTAGTTTACCGCCTAGTAAATATAGGGGTACCGTTTATAACGCTATTTTTATCGTAGTAAATCGATTTATAAAAATAACTAGGTATATATTTATAACTATTAAAATCGATACCGTTTAACTAGCGGAAGTATTTTATTCTAAAATTATTTATCGTTATAATATACTTAATAGTATCGTTAGCGATAGAGGCTCTATTTTTACGAGCGCTTTCTAGTTAACTATATATTTTTATTCGAAAATTAAACGACGTTTAAGTATTATCTTTTACCCCTAAACGGATAAATAAATAAAGCGCTAAAATTAAATACTAAAATATTATTTACGTATATTTATTAATAATAAATAAATTAATTAGACTAGATTACTATTTATAGTAGAATTCTTAATAAATAATAATTAGAGCGCCGCCGTCGGAACGACGCCGTTTTTTCATATATATAGTTATTATCCTAAAATCCGTTAAGAGGTCGAGGACGACTTTAGAGAAGGAAGAGTATTAGTTATAAATAATAAAGTACGATAATTATAAACTCTAAAGAATAAAGTTATAAAGCGCCTTTAAAGCGCTACCGAATATTAAATTAAATAATATAATAAAACGTATAAACTATAAAGTTATAAAGTTAATAATTTAGTTATATTAATAATAAAGAATTTAAAATAAAAGCGCTTAAGTAAAGAATTATCCTATAAATTTATAGGGCCCTTTAAGATTATTAATAAAATAAAAGTATAAACTTACCGCCTACTACTACCTTCTACGTATAAAATCCATAATACCTTTTATATATTATTATTTAAATTATATTATCTTCGCGACTACGTTAATATAGCGGAATCTTTTATATAAACCCCCGAACTTATTAATAATAATAAGTTATAAGAAGTAAAAGAGGTAATTAATAAAGTTAAGAATAAGGAAAATATCTAGTATAAAGTTAAATAAACTAGTTAAGGCGAAGAATATAATTAATAATTATTAAACGAAGAGTTTATTAATATTAATAAACTAATTAAAGCCTTTAAATAGGCGGGTAGTAAATATAAATATATAAATATAATTAAAGAGATTACCTAGCCGTATAAAATAATAAGGCGGAGTAAACGGAGCCGACGTTAAAAGTAAATATTACTACTTTTATATTAATATTTATATAACGGATATTCTCCTTTATATTTATAACCTTATTATACGGTTTTAAATATAACTAAATTTAATTTATTATTAAATTATTTATATATAATAACGATAAGATATCGTATTTATAAAAATACTTTTACTTTAAATATAATCTATATAAATATTTAGAATATACTATTAAATAATATATCTAGGTAAGTTTAACTAGCGTCGATTTAAGAAAAAAAGAATTCGATATCGCTACTATATTATACGAAAGATTTAATTATTATCGGAATTACTAGAAGAAGATATAATCTCCTTAATATAATTCTTAAGGATATTATTTTCCTCGGGACTCTTTAGGTCCCGTTTATATTAACGGAAACTCTCGACTTTTTCTTCGAGAGCCTTATTTATCGCCTTTAATTCCTTAATATATTAATTCGCCGCCGTTAATTAATTCTATAGGTTAGCGATTATAATAGGAGTTTACCTATTAATTATTATTATCTTACTATATACTTTACGTTATTAGGTAATTTCTTTATTTATTAATTTATATTATATTCTTCTTTAAGAGTCCTATTACCGATATAGGTATATTAATATATAAACCTCTTTACTTTCCTTTAAAAAGGCTTAAGGATTTATTATTATTAATATATACCGTTTTAGAGCTTATAATTATAACTTATCTTTACGTAACGGTCGATTCTATAATAATTAATATAATAAAGTATATAAAAAGGGGACGTACCTCGAATATAATTATTATTAAAATTATAAAAGTAGACCCGGTAAAAGAGCGACGAAGTATAATAAACTACTATTATAGTTAGTATCGCGCAGCCGCGCTAATAGCGGACTAGTTATACTTACTAATATATTTATATCTAAAATAAATTAATATAAATAAACTAATATTATCGGTGAGTAGGAGTTATTTATAAAGTTAGAAGAAAACTATATATAACGAGAGTATTATTTATATATTAATTATAATACTAGAATACTATTATAAAGTTAGAGTAATAATATACGAGAGAGGCTAAAGGAGTTATAAAGAGAGAAAGTAATAAACGGGCGAGTTTATTTATATAATAGACCGTCGCGCTAAATACCTTAATATTATTATACGTTAATACGCGCCTCCGCTCCGCTACTTTACTCTTATTAATAGTTACTACCGTTACTATAGTATTTATATTATTACTAATCTCCGGGTATAATATTAGGGCTGTACTACTTATATATAATATCTTACTATTAATATTTTTATAGTATAGTAGGAGTATATAGTAAGGGTAGCTACTACTATTCCGTTACTAGTATTATAAATACTATAGGAATAATCTAATATATTATATTTACTATAAGTACTATAAACGCTATAGGAACAGCTTTATGAATATACTATTTATTTACTACTAGTACTACTATATAGTAGAGGTAGTTTAGTAGTATTACTCTTCCGTTATTAATACTATATAATAATATTATAGGAAATAGTTTTATATCGATCCGCGATTAATATTAAATATTAATACTATAGGACCGATAATATAAATTAGAAGACTCTTTTTCCTTATCCCCTTATAGGGTTAAAGGTTTTTTAATAAACTTCGATTATTTAGTTAAGTTTTATTTCGTAATTAGTACTATACGTATTATAGGATTAAGTACGTAGCCTTATATTTAGGTTACCGCTACGGTAACGCCGTCGTACTAAATAACTCTTTTCTTTTATTTCCCTTTAAGGGTTTAAAGGTTTTTTAATAAATATCTCTTAACTAAAATATTTAGGTACCTAGGGACTAGGGCCTAAAAAAGAAGATAATTATAAAGTAATAGTATATTATATACGCCTACGCCCCGTTAAAGGTATTAATATATTATATATATCTACGCCCCGTTACTTTTATAATATTATTATTTATCGATATAAGGTTCTAGCCTTAATATCGCGGGGTTCTAACTCTTAATAATCCTATATCGAGTTAGTATTCCCCCGTTTTATTAGAATTCTTAGAGATTAATTTTATTATTAAATCTAGGATTTAAAAACTATTTAGTAATAAACCCCGTAACTACCTTACGTCTTTTATACTATTATTAAGCCACTAGCTCTACGCTAGCGGCCTTAGGTATTATAGTAGTCGACGTATAATCGTAGTTTATTATTCTTTTTTAGAATAAAAAGAATAGAAGCCCCGGCGGGGTTTACGGAGTATTTAATCTAATCTTTCGCTAGCGCGTCGTCTAGGTATCTCCTTAACTCTATTAATTCTAGGTTCGATAAATTATAGAGAGGCCCGTATAACGGGTTACCCTCTATATTAATTATATAGTCGCCGTCTTTATACGACGGTAATCGACCTACTTCTTTATTTAAAAAGATATTATTAAAATTTATAAATTTATTAGGAAGCGTAGGCGGTACGATAACGGAATTATTAAAAGATATTATATTAACGGTAGTATCGCCTTTCCTAGCCTCGTTTTTATTAATAAGATTTTAATTAAAGGGACTAGCCTTAATATAAATTAATATATATATAACTAGCTACGTCTTTAATAATTTCGTAAAATTCTTAAATAATTTTAATATATACGTATTTAGCGCGATACCGAACCGTTAAATACATATATTATAATCGGTTTAAATCTTTTTCTTTTCTATAACCGGTATATTTATAATAATAAACGAGCCTTTCTTATTAATAAAGTAAAAAGTATTATTATATTCTTTAGTTTATCCCTATAAGTCGGTTAGCCGGTAGACGATATTATAAATATTATAATAATAAATAGATTACTCGCTTATCTATTTAAGAGTCGGTAACGGCTCGCTCTTAAAATACTCTAGGTTATACTACTATATAAATATCTCGTTAATAATATTCATCTCCGCTCCTAGATCTTTATTTATTTTAATACAAATGATTTTTATATCGATATTAATTAGGTTCGTAATAACTTCGTTATCGATATTTATACTCGGTCGGGTTTTTATTTCCCTTTATTCCCTCGGGATAAAGACTTCCTTAAGAGTTTATTATTTTTTAATTTAACGGTATAATCGCCGATATAGTTAATAGTCTTTATTTTCTTCTCCGGATATTTATTAAAGTAGTAGCCGAGTTTATAGTAATTAAAGTATCTAATATCCTTAAGATTCTTATCGCTCGCGCGAGTTATATATATTTTATTTATATTTCTACGATTACCTTTATTAGAACCTTATCCCTTTATATTAGATTTATTTTTATTATCTCCGCTCTTTAACCCCTTTTTATACCTCTTCCGAGGTCTTAATTAATTATCTTAATTATTATCTTATATTTTAAAGTCTCGATTAAGATTACGTTCGTAATACGCCGTAAATAATATAAATTCGGTTCGTTTAGTAAGAATACTTTAGGCCCGGTTAACTTCTTTTAAAATATTAAATCTTAAGTAGGTTATTAAATAAATTATTTATTACTCTTCTTTATAAAGAGGTAATTCGGTTTTTAAGGTATTAAAGTAAATATCGAAATCTCGTACCGATTAATTATTCCTTTAACGTATATATTAATATTTAAGATTTATATTTATAACTCGGTTTAAAGGGTCCTCGATTACGTTAAATAAATAGTCCGTAAAGAACTTCTACGTTAATATATCTATTAAATAAAGTTCTTTATATTTATTTTATAATTTCTTAATTTACTTCTTTAAGTAAGGTATTATATATAAAATCTTTTTTTTATTTATTCGAAAGTTTACGGGTATTAAACGAAACGCGGTCTCTACGTCGTAGATTTATTCTTAATAGTTTTACGGATTCTTCGTATAAAAATCCTATAGTTTCGATAACCGTAAATTACCTTAATTTATATTATAACCGATTTAACTACGATTTACCGTCGGGCCGTTTTCGTCTTCTATATTTAATTTTTAAAGATTATTTTTAATTTCCTTATCTCCTTTACCTACGATAATACGTCGTAAGTTTTCGATATTCTTTTAAATCGTAATAATAGAGGCCTCTTTCTTAAGGGCTTTTTATTTACGTTTTAATTCTATAAATTATTAATTTACCGTAAAATTAATATTCTTTAATAAATCTCCCGTATTTTCGTCTAAAGTATTAATCTTATACGTCTCGCCTTCGGGACGATTATTTTTAAAAAGATTTTTTATATTTCTAATAAATTACTATTTAAGAAGGTTAAGAAAGATTAAAACTATTAAATTATAATACTTAAGATATTTATAGTAATATAAAAGTAAATATAAAGCCTTAATAGGAAAATAATCTTTATATTTAAATAATAGAATTAATCTTTAAAGAGTTAGAGCGAGGGCTCCGAGCCTCTTATTTCTAAAGAGGCTCCGGAGTACTAAAAACTATAATATAATACTATAATATAAATAGTATAACTACGCCGTATACTCTCTATATAGGATCTATATATTATATTTAATAACTATTATGAAGCTAGTTTTAATATAATATAATAATTCGTTTATTTAACTCCCTCTCTATATTTATATACCTTATATACTCGATAATAACCTAGTCCCCCTTCTAGTAAATCGTATTAAGTTACGATTTACGCGTAGCCTTCTCGATTTATACCCTATTATTATCCTCAAGCTCTAGGGTTAATTAGTGTAATTATTATACCGTAATAATACTAGCTTTTATAGACTAAAGAATTAGTATAAATAAATATTTAGTAAAGCTATATTTTTTAATACTTTTCTCTAATATATAATTATACTTAATTAAGTCTTTAGTAGTATATAGGGTATATTAAATAAAAAGTAGTTCGTTAACTTTTAATATTACTAGCCGGGTCGTTTTTCGTTAATATTCCAATAATATATCTAAAATATAGCGTGGATTATATGGGATAAAACTAGTTACCCGTTAAGTTAATATAATAATTACTCTTTTAAATATATTTATCCGAACTTTCTAGAATAAAGCTAGAAAATCCGCTTTAAATAAACTAGGCCTAGTTTAATATATATATATATTAAAAGCTTTTTAATAATAGTATTTAAAAAATTAAAAATAACCGACGTCGAGTAATTAACTAAAGTAAATAGAATAGGCCGGTAGCTAGAATAGTCGAATATTATACTTTATAATATAATAAAAGAATTCCTATATTAAATAGAATTTAAATCCGTTTATAATAAAGATCCTTTATTTACTTTTTTAAGTTTTATAACTTTACTTTTTAAAATAATATAATTATACGAGTTTTAAAATATTATTTAAATAGTTAAAATTATTAACGGCGAGTTTAGTAGCCTCTAATAACTCGTTATCGGCCTATTTATATAGAATTAATTTTTTATTTAAAATAATAAACGGTACTATAGAAATTCCCCCGTTATTAATATATTTAGCGGCGGTAATATAATCCCTATTATTAGGGTTATTTATACGTAGTTACTTCGTTATATATATAGAGACGACCTAATAATCTTTTTTAACTCTAATCCTAAAGTCTATTTTATTTATATTCTATATATTTTTATCCGTTACCCCGAGTTTAAAACGTACGCGTTAGAAGTATTTAAAATATCCTAATATATCCTCTAGTTTATAAACGTTCTTTTTATCTATTAAAAGAGGCGTTTATTTATATTTATATAGTTTAGTATATCTTTTAATAAATCTAGTTAACTAGTATTAATTAACTTTTCTTTAAGATTTTTTTTTATAAAAATAAAATCTATATACCCCCGGAGTACCCCTAGCCTTATTAATATATCGAATAAATCGTATAATTTAATAAACTCGATAATTATAAGTTCCTAGGCTAGGGTAAAGATTATATTATTAGGGGTAGATATTTTCTTAGAGTAATTTATTTAAACCCGCCGCTATAAACGCCTAAGAGGAATATCGAAATCGCGTGTAACCTAAGTAGTAAGGACGTTAGGATTTTCGTTAATTAAATTTATAGCGTTATTTATCCTTAACTTAATAACTAAATAAAATTGATCCATTATGGGGGGGGTAGTGATTTTCGTAAATTAGGGGGTAATATTTTAAAGATTTGCGTTACTCGGCTAGTCGCGATACTCGAGTAACTACTACTAAGCTTGGCTTAGTTAGGTGCGACGATTACTACTAAAAGCGATTTATTAATATAATGAACGAATCTATTTAAACTATATCCATATCTTATTACTCTATACGCACTGTCCTTATCTACAAAAGTATAGAGTAGGCTTTGAGCGCTCTGAGCGCTCGTAAGCCGGTTAAGCCGGTTTAAGCGGGGTGATACTATGTCTTAACTCCCGAGCGCTATTAATATACTTAAGCGTAATTAAGAATCTAGCTCGCTTCTAAGAATACCTCTAACTTATAAGAATATTTAAAACTCGTATACCTAATTCTTAATTTATATATAATAATTATTAGAAGTACTTTCCTTAATATTTTATTTAATATAATTCTATCGGTCGACTAAAGGTCTTTTTAGGATAATTTAACCTATATTATTTTTCTATTTTAAATATAACTTTATAGTTAACGCGAAATTTTAGCGTAGATAATATTCTTATTTTAGATTTATATTAGGGCTAATAATAGTTTATACTCTCTTTTAGTTTCTATTACTATTACTTTATTTATATTCTTTAACGTAAGAGATATATAAGTCTATATATTAGATCTCTTATTATAAATATATTATTATAACGACGGTAACTTCTAGTTACGTTTAGAACCCCGGGTAACTTTAATAATCTTAACTATTAATATATATTTCAAAAATTTCTAAAAACCTTAGTTATTATTAAATATAGTCTAAGCTAGTAGCTAGTACTAAATCCTCTCGTCCTTTTTCACCTTATATTTTACTTTAAATTTAATATATATAATATTTAAATATAAGGTATCTTCTCTCCCATCGAATCGAAGTATAAAACTTATTAAATTTAATATATCTTTTAGCTCTTTATCCCGCGCTATTAAATCGTTATTAATTACTCTTATTTAATAAAAGTTAGTATATATAGTATAATATAGTAATAAGCGAATATAACTCCGTTTATAGACGGTTATATACCTCTTTTATATAGTCGGTTATAGGCGACTATAATAATCGACTAGTTAAAGTACTAGTCTAATTTTTATTTATAACCTAGTATTTTATTTTAGCCAGTTATTTCTGCGAAAAAGAGATTATTATTATTCTTTACGATAGTTTTTCTTTCTCTTTACTCTAGTTTTTATTTACCTAATATTCCCGTTAATAGGCTAGATAATATACGAAGAGAGTAATATTATTATATCTAATAGTCGTTTTTATTTATTACTACTCTTAACGCTTACTTAATATCTATATTAATAAATTATAGACTATATAGTCGACGAGTATTACTATATCTCGTTTATTTATTATTTTTTATTCTATATTATCTAGATTATCCTATATATTATTATTTTCGTTAATAGTATTCTTTTAATATACGCTACCTTTATTATCGTTATCGTTAGGTATCTATAAGAAGTTAGTAAAAAAATAAGATTAAATGAAATTTACGAATTTATTATATCCTACCCTCCTTTATTCGTATCTTTATCGAATAAATTATAATTATCCTCCTCTTTAAAGGAATCCCGGATCGTTTTAATATTATATTTATCCTCCTTTAGTATATAATTAATTTATATCTTAATCTTCTCCCGTAGTACCCGTAGGATTAATTCGCGATATTCGGGTTTAAGTCCTTCCTAACCCCTTTATATATCTTTATATATTTCTATATATAGAATATTAGCGTTAACTAAAAGTATCGGAATTATTAAAAAGAATAATATACTCTTGATTTACTCGCTTTAGAACGCTATCGTTCTCCTAAAATCAAATTCATAGTCTTTTATTATAATATATATTATTAAGTATATTAAATAAAGCGTCTCAGCTCGAATTAATTCGAATATATACTTCGTTATATTCTTTATCCTTAATACGTCTACCCCTTTTAAGAAGAATAAAGAAATATATACTTTTATTATAATCTCATTTAGGAACCTATATTTACCTCTCGGCTAGTTACTATATAAATATAGTTAATAAGGTAGTAATTATTAATATTAATTATAATAGGCCTATATATAATTATTATTATAATTAATTATTTATAACTTCCGAGCTAAAAGTCTTTATACGGTTTCCGTTATATCTCTTCTAAAAATATAGTAGTTCTAGATATATTCGCGGATCTTTTTTATTATCCGAATCCTCTTCTCGTTAATTAAATCTAGTAGCTAATATAGTCGTTAGTATATATCGATAATATATTAAATTAATAACGCGTTACCTTTCTTACCTCGTTTAGTATAAAGATATTATTAATATCTTCGTTAGACTCCCCTTTCTTAATTATCTTATTTTTAACCTCGAGTTATATTTACTTTATATAATTATCGAATTTAAATTTTATTTTAAGGTCCGCCTATAATCCGTAATTATTATTTTTTTATCTTATGAAAATAGTAGCCGAAAGATATAGAAGTATATTTAATAAAATAACCTCGTGGCCCGTAGTATTATATATTAAAGTATCTCGCCGCTTTATTCCTACCTAGAGATACCGTATTTTATCTTTACGGAAATCGTAAAATTTAACCTCCCGGGAGTATCTTTATTTATTACGGTATTTATATCCTAATTAGCTCGACTCGTAGGCGGATAAAAATAATTAATTATTACTAGAGCGGGAGTTTTCGGACCGGAGTAACGAGGGAATAAAATTATTAATAAGGCGTATATACTCTCTAGATAAATATACTCCTCTATATATAAAGTAGTTACTACCGTATAAGGAGGGCGTTATATAGGTCGAGATATAATAATTATATAAAGAAGATACGGGAGGCTATATTAATTTAGGTTAATAAAGTATTAATTTAGATTTATTTATAAACCTACCCCCTAATATACTCGCGATAGTAAGAATATAATATTACGTTATTAATTATACGTCCGATCCTCTCGTAACCTCTTCCGAGGTCGCGAAGGGTTAATAATCTCGCCTCCTTTATCTTTAAATTCGTCTTTATCTCCGTCCTCGATAGTTATACCTAACTTCGTTTATAAATAACCGTCGTCTTTTAAACGTATTTACTCCTAATTCGATTTTTAGTAATTAAGATAACTAATCGATAAGATAGTATTTAACTTAATAATTAAGACTTTTGGTTATTTTATACTATAAGAAGTAGACTAGGAAACGGATATCGTAGGATATATTTAAGATTTAAGGCGCGATAACTAGATATAGAAATAATTTTAATAATATAATTTATAAAGGAGGGTACTCTAGGAGGAAATTAAAATAAAAGATTATTTAATATATTTATACGCGTTTAAGTTAGAACTAGTTTAATTTATTTTAGATTTAAATTAGATAAAAATATTATATTAAAACTAGACTTAAAGCTTTTATAATACCGACGAAAGTATTTTAGATTAAATATAAGTTATTTAATATTAATAAGATAAAAGAGGGTAGGTATAATTATACTTTATTAATTCTTTTCTATAAAACGATCGGCGGCCCGAATCCCCTTAAGTAAGAAATCCTAGTTATAAATAATATTATATTAATCCTAATTAGCGAAATTATTTATATAGAATATTATTTTCTCCTTATCTATAGGTACTAAATAGGTACTACGAAGGATATTATATACCTTAAAGGACCGCCGAGAACTTAAAATTTAAGGGTTAATTACTTTACTTCTAGGGATAACCTCGATTTCGAATATATTATAAACGGGGTCGACTTCGTTATTATTTCGCTACCGGAGTATCTCGATAAAGGTATTAATATACGTCGCCGGCCTACCCTTTTCGTTATATTTTTCGGTATTAATTATAGTAATAATAGCTTTAAATTATCCTAATTCTCTCTTAAGTTCCTTATTTTCCTCTTTAACTCGGTCGTCGTTAACGGGATCCGATTATATCTATATATAATTTTAATAACTCTTAGACGAATCTCGTTAATTAGGTATATATCGAATTATAAGCTTCTTTAAATACTTAATATTACTCCTATCTTTACTATTAAGGGCCTAATAAATCACCGAAGTATATATACCGATATAATATTCTTCTATCTAGGATAAGTTTTATTTACGTCGAATTATATTAACTAAATCGTATCTAATACCGTCTAGCTTTTTACGATTCTCTCGGATAAATATAATAAGAGTATCGATAAAGTCGCCGGACCTAACTTTTTATATCGTTACTATTTATTTAGTTTATTATTATTATCGCCGATTAAGGCCCTATTAAGTTATATATTCGACGTCGAGACCTTCTTTAAATAAATCCTATATAGACTTTATATACGTTAGTTATATAATATAAATATCTAATACTACTTTAGTAATAATATACTTTCGGTTATCACGAAAATCCAAAAGATCCTATATAGCTAGTATATTAGTTCGACGGGTATTATATTCTAGGATTTAGGTCTCGAATCCTTTATTCTTATTAATCCTAATATAGAATTCTTTTAATAAGAATTTATAAGCTACTTCGCCGTAGTAAATATCATAGTTTTATATATTTCTATAAAGCCGAATAAAGTCTTCGTAATAAATAATACCGTATAGTTTAGGTATATTAAAATAATATTAATTCTCCTCGTTATCCGCGGTCTCGTTTAAGGTTATAATAGGCCGATATTTCTTAAATATTTATTTTAATTTATTAATCCGATATATAGTTTAGCGTATATAGCTTAAGGTCGCTTTATTATATATTATATACGACGCTAACGTAACGAAGTCGAGTATAGCGCGAGTATAATAAAGAATAACTAGCGCCCTCTAAAGGAGAGGAGCTATAACTATAATAAATTATTTAATAATCGTTTTTTATTCGTTCCCTATCTATTAATTTACGGAGTTAAAGTATAGGAACTCTTTAAGACTAGTAAAACTTAGGACTTAATAAAAACGTTTATCTAATTAAAGAGTTATAAATACTTCGGTTATAATCTACTTTTAACTTTTTCTCTTTCGAGTTATAAGAATTATATCTTAAATTAAATATTCGAGTTATTTAAAGAGGGTTATAACTATACCTTTTAAAAGTTAATAAAGGATATCGACTATTATCGTCGAATATATATTAACGAGTATATAATTCTAAGCGAAGTTCCGAATATAGCGGATATTTATCGGGTTATTTAGAGTCGGGTTTATTTACTAATTATAAAAGCGCTATTAAATATATTTATATATTCGAAGCGGTTATTATATCGTTATATTTTCCCTCTATTAAGGCGGAACTTAATAGATAGGGTAATACTGGCCACTTTTAACTCCTATTATAAGGACCTACTCCGGATAATCCGTTATTATATTAATTATAATAGGGTGATACCGCCGGATCTACCCGTTAATATACCGAATATTAAGTCCCGGTATAGTAAGCCGTTCGAGCGCTAATAATTATTAATTATCGACCGAAGTATAGTATATATTAGGAATACTAGAACGTACCCTTAAATATTATACCTATTATAATATAATAGAGATTAGGTTGGACTTTCGGAGAAAGACCTATATCTTTATTAATTTTAACTACCGGTATTAGTCTAAGAAGAATTAGGCTTAGACGTAGTTAACTTTTACGCGTAGCGTAGTTTAAATTACCTATCGTAATATAGATAGGCTATAGTAAGAGGTCGCCGCGATAATACGTTATTAATATCTTATCTAAAGCGAGTAGAATCGGTATAATAATATTACCTTTAACGACTTCTCTCTACTTTAACTATTATTAATCTCCTATATATATCTCTATATAGACTTTTTCCCCGCTCGGATTATATATACGGATAAAAGCGTAGACTAAATTATACTAGAAGGCTCGATGACCTAGTAAGAACTATAAAACCCTAATAATATCCCGATAGTAAATATTATACTTTATTTCTAGAATACTATTAACCTCTCTACGAATTAAAATTGATTCTACCCCCTATATATCGTTAGGGATACCGTATAGAATACGATATACTTAATGATACCACTCGTCGATATTAATATAAGAGAAACGTCGTCGATTAAAGTTAATATATAGATTCTTTAAAAGACTATTTATTTAAAATTTATTAATTTTACTATTTATGAATTAGGAGTTAAAACTATAGTCTTTACGGCCCTTAAATAACCGGTAGATAATCCGTTTATCCTTAGAAGTTAATAAATCGTATATAACCGATAACCGCTCCGAATTATCTTATTTAAATTAGTTATTTACTAGTAACCTAGCGCCCTTCTATATTACCTCTAGGTAGGTCTCCGTCCTTAGCGATAAAAACGTAGATATTATACTTATAAAGGAAAGTTTATTATTAACTATTATACTTTTATTATCTAGTTCGATTACTTCTATATCCTATTATCGGCCGGCCCTATAAATAAATATAAATTATAGTTTCGTTAATTAGAGTAAGATACGTATATATCTTATAGCGGCGTACTATATAGTAGGCTAATAACTTTAATTATTATATCTTTAACTTTAGCCGTATTTAAATTTATATTTAGATTTATATTAATAGAGGTTAAAGTATAAAGCCCGCGCTATATCGACTCTTATTTACTACTCGTATAATATAGTAATCTCGTATATAGAATCTACGCTTCGCCTTCCTTATTAAACTCCTTATTAGACTTCTTATTAGACTCCTCGTCTATATCCTTATCTATATCCAAACGTATAGTTTTCCGTTTATTTCTATATCCGGTCTAGCGATAACGGGTTAGGCCTAAATAACTTTTAGCGATAAAACTATATATATATATAAACTCTAGTATATTAATTAATTAAAATATATTAATATATTAGGTATTACCTATAATTACGATGAATATACGATCTCGTAAATTTAATATATAACTTTGGGTATTTGGATACTAAGTTATTCTAGATTCGTAATGAAATCTAAGTTAGTAAATAACGTAGATCTATAATAAAAACCGATAGAATTCGAACTAGATACTAATTTATTAAATAGATATTAATCGTAACCTTATTATAATAGAAGTAGGAGGAGTATAAACTAGAGGTAAACGTAGTAGTACTAGCCGGGCGATAATAGAATTAGACGGAGAAGTATTAAAAAGAGGACGAAAGGTATCCTTTTAAATATATAAGGCTCCTATAATTAATTATTTAAAAAGGGGTAGATAAAGTTTAAGGGTAAATTAAAGATAATAATAAAAGTAATTTATAGATAATTAATATTATAGTTTAAGATTTAATTATTAAATATAGAATCGCCCTATAGTATATAGTTCTTTTTTATAGAATCTAGGTTAGGTAGTTAAAATAGAAGTAATTAAATATTTAATATAGAACTTACTCGACCCTCTATTTTTAAATTAATATACTATAATTATATCGTATCCTCGTCGTCGTTCTTATTCTTAATTAATCGCCTACGATTAAAGTAACCCGACTAAATTATAACGGTATAACTCTCTTCCCTTTAAGGTTAATAATACCCGTAGCGAATATATTACGAGCTTATACCTTCTTCGTTATTATTACCTCTATTACGACGCCGTTTTAAGGATTTATATACGATAGCCGGTAGGTAGAGAGAGTCTATTCTTATTTATCCTATTTAATCGTTTAATAGCTTAGTCTATATAACTAGAAACGCCGATAAGATTAATTAAAACCACTATCGTCGCTTTATATAGAGTATAGCCGGTGCCTAAGATATTTAATATATTAATAAGTACCTACGGGCGGAGCTCTTAATCCGCGACTTCGGGAGGGGTATTCGACTCGTTCTTAATATACTCTTTTTAGAATCTATTTATTAAGCCCTAACGGATTCGATTATTTAAGTTATTATAGTATAACTAAATAATTATAGGATAAAGAGAATATTTAACGATATATTAAGAGGCTTTTAGTAAAGGTTTTTATAATAAGCGAGTATATTTTTATATAGGAATTATAGAAGCGGTAGTTAAAAGAGAGTAAAAATATTTACGTATTAAATAAATAACGTAATTATAATATAATTCGAGAAAGTTAAAATCTTTTTTTCCTTTTACTTTATTTTTTTAAGAATCTTATCTAGTCCTTTAGATCTTAGGATATCTTTAATAAAAAAATTAATCCCCGTAAATAAATATATAACCTTCTTTATCCTATTATTAAAGTCGAGTATATCGCGAGTAAAATCGGTGCCGAGCGACCGTTAATTTATATTATCTTCTAATTCTCCTTAATACTTTAAAAGTAAAGGGAATATCGCGGCGAAGATAAATTATCGAGTTATAGTCCTAAGGAACGAATTTCTTAATATAAGATATATATCTTTCTTCTTATTTTATATTTATTTTCGAAGTAACGTTTAAAGTTTATTAATAAACTTCGAGGTAGAATTATTAAATACTTTATAACGGCCGAGTAAAAAATCGAAGGGTATATCTTTATATACGTATTTAACGAGATTAAAGATATTATATTTAAACCGTTTACTCTTCTTAATACGTTATAGCGTAAAATTAATTATTTAACGGCCGAATATTAAAACTAAGTTTTATAAACTAGGATAATTATTACCGTCTTTAGTATAAACTTTAAATTACGATTAAACTATAGAATTTTATTCGTAGTAAGGTCGTATAGATCTTTATTATTAAATTTAAGATCTTTAAGATAGCGAACTATACCTTCGATATTAATAGGCCTAATAATAATAAGTATACCACTTATAATAAATAGTGAAAGAACTCCTATTTAATAGTATATTTATATAATTTAAATAGCCCTTTATAATCCCTAAGTTATAGACTTTAATAGATAGAATTCGTCGATAATTATTTATATAGGTATAACGGTAAAGATAAGGCCTTTAGACTACCTTTATATAACTTTATTATTTAATTTATTAGGCGGTAGTATTACGTTCTTAGTCTAGTTATATAAGATACTAAAAGGTTAAGCGATATACGCGTTATAAAAACTAGGAGTTATCGAGATTATATATTACTCCGCTTCTTTAATAACTACTCCTTTTCTCTTTTAAAAATCCGAGGAAAAAGGCCTTATAAATCTTTTATTTTCGAACTAGGCGGGCGCCTAAGAATATTTAGATCGTATTATATTAAGTTCCTCCGCCGTTAAAAGATTACCGGTATTATATTAATTATAAAGGACGCGAAAAAGAAGCCTTATACCTATATAGGGCGCGTATATCTTCGGCTATTAATTAAACTATACGGGAATAATTTCTTTTATTTTATATATAAGATAAAACCCCTTTTTAGAGATTAGTTTAATAATATCGGACGAAGGATCGTAAGGATATTATTTAGAGAACTTTAGTAGATTTAAATAATAACTATTATTATCGGTAGCGCGATACTTTATCCGCTCTTTAGTATCTAACGAGTAACGATATTATTTAATAACTATATATACTTCGTAGAGAAGATTTTCGAAAAGGATAATATTAATAATTTAAGTTATCTACGAAGTTATTTAAAGTTAGCGATTAATAGTCTAATTTAGCTCTAAGATAAGATATACCTTTCTAAGGCTTATATCGTTAACGAGAGTACTACCGTTAAAGCCGTTTCTAACCCGGACGTATATAATATAGATACTAAAGACTTAGTACTAGATAAAATAAATTTTTATACTAAGTATTTTAATATACTATTAATCTTAATACTAGTAGGGTCGAGGTTAAATAAACGGTAATACGATTCCTATACATCGAGTTTATATATATATATATATTCTTTATTATTAAGCTGCGCTTTAATATCGAGAAAGAGGTTAATAAGAACTACTACGAACGCGGCGAAATATATAAATTTATAATTCTTACTAGCTCTATTTCTTACCTAGCCTCTTTTTATTTTCTAAATATAATCGTATCTCCTCGCTAATCTTTCTCTTAATAAATTTATCCTTTATATATCCACTATCTCTCCTCTCTCTATTATTTATTTAAGATTACCCGCCTCTTCTTATATAATAAATATACCTCCGGTAAAATAATTATATTATTATTAACTTTAAGTTAATTTAAAGATTATTTACGTTTATACTCTTTTATCTCCGGCTTTACGACGTATATTACTAGAGCTATTAAATTAGCCCGTAACGGCGAGAGTATAAAAAGTTAACGCGAGATAAAAGGCGGGGCGATTAGGTAAAGATAGTTAAAAGGAAAGAATAAATTATTAAAACGGAGAGGGGAGTATTATAAACGCTAAAGAATCTATTACTATAAAGATTAAATATAAATTATAAACTTTACGAGTCTTAGGGAAAGAATAAATACCTAGTTTAATAAATATCTTAGCTCGGCTCTATTTTTTATAATACCGAGACTTAAGGATTTTTACTAGCCGGCGAGTAGTTAAAAGTAATAATAAAATATAATTAAAGCGTATTTCGTAAAGTCGGTCGTTTTTTAAATCTATAATTTACTTTTTAATTAAGATTTAAATAAAGACTAAATAGTTAACGAACTCGAATATAATATCGCTACCTAGAAATCGCGCGGGATTAGTTTTAATAAGTTTTTAAATTATATATTTAAAGACCTCGCCCCTTTAATAACCTACCTTTAGTAACTAATATATTAAATTTCTCCTTAAGCGTAATATAAAGGACCGGCGTTAAGGTACTAGATATTATACGACGGGAAGACTAAAATATTAAAGATTAATTAAATATAAGAAATTAAGCGGGCGTAGAGAGAGGTATAGGCGTCTCTTCTTTAAAATAAAGTATACTATTATCGTTAAGTTTTACGATACTAGGAGTATACTCTTTTCCCGAGATAATATTATTTAAAAGTATCGCGAATAATAATAGAAAATTCTTCGTAGCGAAGGTAGAAATAATATATTCATTAATATATATTTTAGGGTCTATGATTTCTAGCTAAATTCGTTTTAACCTAGAATATTCTATAATATATCTTAACGCTATACGATATAAAGATATTATTTATATATAAAGCGGTAGTAATAAAGATTTAAATAGAGTATTATCTTTATTATAAAAATAAAGCGATCGATAAAGGATTAATAATTAAAGATAAAATAGAGGTAGTAGGAAGGGAGAAATCTAATAATTTAAATTAAATCAAATTTCTAATTTAGATTATCTTCTTTTAGAATTTATAATAGGTCGATTTAAAATAAATTTTAAGAATTTATTTTATAATAACCCTTTTACCGGGGATTTAAAAGGAAGAGAAATATTAAATTAAAATTACTTTATTTATAGAATACTATAATAAATATAAAGTAGAGTAGTATATATTAAGATAAACCGGGCTGAGTATTCTATTATATAAAATATTAAAGATATACCGAGAGTTTATTAATATAAAGTAGCTACCTACCTCTAGCGATAACCTTATATAATATTATATTTAATTACGTAAAGCCTAAAGCTCCCGCCTAATTATAAAAATATAGTATTACTAATCTCTTTATACTTTATCTTTATCCTTAACTAGACCGCCTATATAAATAGGCTTTATAATATTATAATAAATACTATTTATAGTAGTTATCTTTATAGAGCCTTCTTTAAAAGTAAGACTCCTAGATCGGTAACCCCTAAAATCCGTCCTTTTTATCTAAATATAGGTTTTAACGAATTTTCTATTTTATCTCTTTACCTCTTTCCTTATACCGGGGGAAAGACCGGTCTTTAAAATAACGATTCGGATATAATAAATACCTACGCGACTTTAATAAAGGCGAAAATTATATAGGTATATATCTTTCCGTTAAAAGTAAAGCGCGGGCTCGAGATTAAGAGAAATAATTTAAATATAATTATAAAATAAGTAAATAAAAGCCTATTAAATTAATAGAGTCATAACACTCGCGGGGAAAATACTTATATATTATAACGGACACTCGCCGACCGCGTTAATCGGTATATTAAATAGAATCCTCGGGTAGATTATTTAATAGGGAGGACGCGGGACTTAAGGCGGCGATATAATAATAGTAAGAAAAATCGCGGCTTAATAAATAGGCGTAATAGTATAGAGGAAGTAGTACTATAGAGCGGCGCAGACCTATCGTATAAATACGAGGGAGACTAGTCGAAATAAATAAAAGAAGTTACTTTATTAAGTATATTAAATAAATAAAAGTAATTATATAAAATAAAGATAAAGTCTAGAAGGTTAGAGATAAGAAGAGAAATAATTTACTAATAATTAATATAGCCTAAGATTCTAGCTCTCGAGTATAATATCGGTTTTTAAATTTAAGTAGTATTATTATAGATCTAATTTAGGTATCTAACGTAGAAGTAATTTACCCCCTAATTTAAAATATACCCGATACTCACTTCTTAACGAAATTACTAAAATTATTCTTTAATTATTATCTAGTATATCGTCTTCCGTTCCCTCTAAACTATCGAGGTCTACTATATACTCTACGATATTAAAGATACCCGTAGTAAATATATTACGAGCCTTCGCTTTCCTTAGTATAACTACCTCTACTACGACGCCGGCCACGGGATCTATATAAGATAATTAATAAACGGCGACGGGGTATTATTACCCTATCCTATAAACCTATTTAATTACTTAATCTTTATCGCTAGGTTTACCGATAGGTTCTATAAAAATTATTATCGTCGATTTATATAGAGTAAAGCCGGTGCCTAAGGTACTTAATACTTTAATAAATACCTACGGACGGAGCGCCTAATCTAGGATTACGAAAGGGTTATTCGAATTACTATTAATATACTCTTCCTAAAATTCATTAATAAAAGCCTCGCGGATAACTTTATTAAAGCGTTAATAGTAAAGCCGGGCGGTTATAAAATAAACTAGGTACTTAATAATATACTAAAAGACTTTTAATATAGATTTCTAAAATAATCGAGGGTAATTTTATACGGGGAAAAATTAAAACTATAATTAAAAAAGAGTAATAGGATTTACGTATTATATAAAAAATATAACCGAAATATATTTCGAGAAGATTAATACCTTTCTTTATTTATAAATCGTTTTCGTAAAAATTATATCTAATACTTTATACTTCGGAAACTTTTTAGTAAGAGGGTTAATTATTAAAAATAGATATATACCCTCTCTTATATCGCTATCGGGGGTAAATATATTACGAGTATATTCGTCGACGAGGAACTATTAATTTATATTCTCTTCCGAGCCTATTTAATACTATAATAACTAAGGGATCGTAGCGGCTATAAATAACTATTAAATTATAATTTTAAAGAACGACTAATTAACTTTAAAGGGTATATTATTATTCTTTATTTTTATTTACTTTCGAAGTAATTCTTAAATATCACCGGCGAATTTCGAAGTGAAATCCTTAAATACTTTACGACGGCTTTATAGAAATTTAATATTTACGTCGTTATATATTAATTTAGAGAGATTAAAGATTTTTTTTTTAAATTATTAAATTTTCTTAATACGTCGTAGAGTAAAGTTAGTTATATAAAGGCCGAATATTAAAATTAAGTCTTATATATAAGATTCTTATTTATCGTTCGTAATATAATCTTTAAACTTTTTATTATAGTCTAGAACCTTATTTATTATAAGGTTATATCGATTTTCGTTATTAATTTTAAGATATTTAGATATTAAATAACGCCTTTAATATCGCCGAGCCCTATTATAATAAATATATCGTTTATCGCGAGGAGGGTTAATATTCCGGTCCGAAAGTATTTCTATATAATTTAGATATCCGTTTATAACCCTTAAGCTATTAACTTTATTAGGTAAAACTCGTCTATTATTATTTACCTAGGTATAATAACGGGGATAAAAACTTTAATTTACTTTTATATAGTTTTACTCCCTAACTTATTAAATAATAGTTTTTTATTTTTAGTTTAGGTATATTCGATACTAAAAGACCGAGTAATATATATTTAATAAAATTTAGGAGTAGTTAGAATTATATATTACTCCGCTCCTTCGACGGCTTCTTCTTTTCTCTTTTAAATATCTAGGCGGAGAGGCCCCCCTTCGAAATACTAGTTTTTATAATCGGCGAATTATTAAAGATAAATAGGTTATATCGCGTCGATATCCTCCGCCGTTAAGAGATTACCGGTACCGTATTAATTATAAAGGATAATAAAGCGAAGCCTTACTCTTTCGTTAAATACGTATATTTTAAATTATTAATTATATTATATAGGAAAGATAACTTTAGTTATAAAGTATAAATAAAACCTCTTTTTAGGGATTATTCTTATAATATTAAACGAAGGATCGTATAGATATTACGCGAAGAACTTTAATAAATTTAAATATATCCCGTTACTATCGACGGCGCGATATTATAACTACTCCTTCGGGTTTAACGAGCGACGATAATATTTAACTACGTTATATATTTAATAAAGAAGACTTTCGAAAAGGGAGATATTAATAATTTAAACTATTTATAAAACTACCTAAAATTAATAATTAATAATTTAATTTAGCTTTAAGATAGGATATACTTTTCCGAGGCCTATATTATTAGCGAGAATATTACCGTTAAAGCCGTTTCTAGCCTAGAAGTATATAATATAAATACTAAAGACTTAATACTAGGTAAGACTATATCTTATACTAGGTATTCTAATATATTAATTAATCCTTATATCGGTAGCTTTAAAACTTATTAAGCGGTAATAAGATTCCTATAAATTAAAATTAATTATATATTCGTACTCTTTATTATTAAGCTACGCTTTAATATTAAGAAAAAAGTTAATAAAAATTACTACGAAAGTAGCGAAGTATATAAACTTATAATTTTTATTAATTTATATTTTCGCCTAGTTCCTCGTTATCTTAAAATTAATAGTCCGTTTTAATATTAATCGGTTTTTCTTTATTATTAGTCTACTTTTTTTATTTATCTTCCTTTAACTCTTTAGATATAAATAACTTTAATAATTAATCGCTTTTATAACTATTATCTTTATTATTTAATATTATTTTTTAAAGTCGCCTTTATCGTTTTCGCCTTTAGGCTATATATAAATCGCCTTTCCCTTCGGTTATAATAGATTTACGACGATATTTATTTATTTTAGGCTCTGTAAAATAGGGTAGTTTCGTTATTTAAAAATACTTTAATAGTTTAAACGTAATAATTAAATATTTAAAGGGAGTAGTACGATTAAATAGAGGTAATAAAGAGGAAGGAGTATACTCTCGAGGCGGAGGGGGAAGTATCGTAAACACTAAAGGATCCGTCGCTATAAAGACTAAATATAAATTATAAAATTTACGAGTCTCGGAGGAAGAATAAATATTTAATTTAATATATAAATTAACTCGGTTTTATTTTTTATTACGCCGAAACCTAAAGAATTTAACTAGCCGGCGAGTAATTAAAAATAATAATAATTTATTATAAAGGTATATTCCGTAAAGTCGGTCGTCTTCTAAATCTATAATTTACTCTTTAACTAAGATTATAATAAAGATTAAATAATTAACGAACTCGAATTTAATATCGCTACCTAGAGGTCGCGCGGGATTAACTTTAATAAGTTTATAAACTATAAATTTAATTACTTCGCCGCCTAGTACCGCGCCTTTAGTAACTATAATATTAAAGTTTTTATTAAACGTGAATTAAGGGACTAGTATAAGAGTAATAAATATTATAAAATAAAAAGAGAGAGATCTTAAAGAGTAGTTAGGTATAAGGAGTTAAACGAGTCTAAAAGGAGGTATAAACGTCTTTTCTTTAAAGGCGGTTATATTATTCCGGTAGAATTTTATAATACCTTTTATATATTCTACTTTTTAGGCGGTATTTATTAGAACCCTAATAAATAGGGAAGGAAAATCGGCTATTAACGTCGTAGCGAATATAAAAATAATATCTTTATTACTCTACTTTTTAAAGTCTAAGACCTCGGGATATAATACGAGTTATTTAGTCGTAGTATTTAGTACTAGTTAAAGTTCTTTATTTATATAGTTAAAACCCTCTTTTAAATTCCTCTTCGTTTAATTCGTTAAGACGGTAGTATAATTAAAATTTAATATATTAAAATAATATCTAATGAACGATATAGTAACGTAATACGATAAGAAGTAGATTTATAAAAAAAAAATAGGATATAAATTTATCGGAAGTAAAGTAATAAATACGCTAAATTAATTTAAATTATATTTATAAATAAATTATAAATTAAGAAATAAAAGGCGGGAGTAGAGACTCTTTACCTAAATTTTAATAAAAAGAAGAGTATAGTTTTAAAATAACTCTACCTATAAACTAGTATAATAAAGATATAATTAAATACGATACGTAACGATGAATTAAGCTGAGTATTATATTATATAAAGTATTTAAAATCCGTTAAGAGTTTACTAGTATAGAGTAACTACTTATATTTAATAATTACGTTATATAGAATTATACCTAATTACGTAAAGTCTAAAACTCCCGCCCGGTTATAAAAAGTATAGTATTATTAACTTCTCGATACTTTACCCGTTATCCTCGGCTAGACCGCCTACGTAATTAGACTTTATAATATTATAATAAATACCGCCTATAACGGGTATCTTTATAGAGTTTTCTTTAAATATATAACTCCTAAAACCCGTCCTCCGTATCTAAATATAGGCTCCTACGAGTTTTTATTTTATTAACGCGCCTCTCGGTTAATATTAAAGGAAAGGCCGTTCCTTAAGATAACGATATAAATATAATAAATACCTACGCGACTTTAATAAGGGCGAAAAGTACGTAGGTATATATCTTTCCGTTAAAAGTAAAGCGCGGGCTCGAGATTAAAAGAAATAATTTAAATATAATTACGGGATAAATAAACGAAAATTTATTAAATTAATAAAATTATAACGCTCGCGGGGAAAATACTTATATATTATAGCGGACGCTCGCTAACCGCGCTAATCGGTATATTAAATAGAATCCTTTAGTAGTTAGGTTAGGATAAATATTTAAATTAATAATATAAAAGAGGTAGTAGGGGCGTTAAGATCGGGAGTAGTTTCTTAGTAACGATTACGATAATATAAAAGTAATAAATATCCTAAATTAGAACCTAGGTTAGAAATCTAAGATAGATTTTATATATTTAATTCTACTAAATAACTATAGGCGACTAATTTATAACGTAGGATCGAATATTATATATATTTTAATAAGGATCGGTATATATCTAAATAACCTAAGCGAGACGAGGAATCTAGGCTACGTTAATATCGTAAAGATATAATTTACGAGCGCGATTAGTATAGCTGGTAAACGCTCGTAAGTAATAAATATTCTCGTAAGCGAGTCTAAGAATCTTAAGCGGCCGCGAGCGCTTTTAGCGCTCGTGAGCGGGCCTAAGCGCTCTAAGCAAATTAGGATTCTCGGAGTCGCTTGCACTTTTGTAGATGCTCGCTCACAGCAGCTAAGTCGCCAGCCATCCCTATCCATTCAGACCATAAACTTGGACCATAATCTTTCCACCTCGATTGTCAGGCGTAATTTACATCAACACAGCTGCATACGATGTCCTAGGCAAGCGAACCATCGATGCCTATCTAGTGGACGCCCGAATCGAAAAGGCCGCTAATTATAAGCGTACCGTCGACGAGTCTTTGACGGACACACAAATCGAGAAAGGCACGAAACCCAAGCGCACCGTTGACGCATACCTCGTTGACTCTGCCATCGAGAAGGCTGGCAATGCCAATTGAGAAGGTGGCTGGGTGCGTGCTTTCTGTGAACGGTGCACTGAAGTAACGAGGATGGGCTGTGATGCAGGCTGCAAGCGCTTTTGATGAGATTTCGAGCGTTCTTATGACTGCTTGTACGCAGATGATGGGACTGTACTTTGAGTTGCAAATACTAGCTAAGGTAGCACGAGTAAAAGTAATCGAGAAAAACTGCGTTTCCAAAGCTCAAGTCTTGGCTGAACGCGGTAAGATGCCCCCAAGTGATGTTAACAACACAGCTCCAGAACAATAACATGCGCACACTTCGGTGACTTATTCAAGCCAGCGCAAACACTAATGCGATCTTGTCCTCTGAAGCCCAACAATTCAGCCTGATTCCCAATGCTCAGGTCTACATTGAAAGCGATGACAAGCCCCTACGTAGTGTCAACATCACAACTCCGGAATCAACATAAGGCCACAATTCGGTAGCTTACCCAAGCCAGCGCAAAAACAAGTGATATCCTATCCTCGGAAGCCCAAGAACTCAGTCTGACCCCTAGAGAACTGCCGAGTCCGCAAGGACTGTCCCCCCTTCATTCATCAATTTTTCTTTCAACCGCTTATAAACATCAAGCCTTAGGCTACGGACCGCTGAAAGAAATGTCAAGGACTTTTGGCCGATGATGTGGATATCAAATATAGAATTGGGGTAGGAGACGATGGTTGCGAAGAACTCGATACCGTGAGTTGGCGCTTCGGGAGGAGCTTCGTGAACGCCTACAGGTTGTGCCGCTTGGTCGGGCTTCGAAGCAGTAAAATAGTGTGCCACAAATAGTGTCGATACGTCTTTGTTGTAAAGTTGAGCCGCATTATCTGGGGTAGTTGTCTTAGTCGTAGGCTTGACCTTGAGTTGGGAGCCAGCTTACGAAGAATTTGGCAGATATTGTCGATGAAGTTCGCGTCGTAGCGATCAGGGTTGGACACGATCAAACCGGTACATTGGAGGCAAGGGCTCGTATGCTTCACGACGGCCTGGCCTCGTACGTTGTAGAGCGCTGCTGCGTCACGCTTCCCGCATACACATACTAGATTTGAGTGAATGCTTGGAATTGATACCGGTAGAGCTGCTGCAGGTAAGGCGTTGTGGATGCCGGAGACGAGGGGGAGTGCCATCATGGGGATTGAAGATGCGTAATGATGATAGCGATGTCGCTTTTTGATGGTAAGAAAGTCGACATGACCTTTCGACTTGCGATTTTTTACCCGTCCAAATGCAGGAATTGGAAAGAGCTTGACACTTTGCGATCACCAAAGCGACGGGAGCAAGCCTTTAGAATCTGAATATGAGCCGGCAGGTGCGTGTCAGTTGCTGGAATTATCTGGCGAAAACAAGATTGCCTCCAGCAAGATGTGAGGAGATAGCGGCAGACTTGCAGGAGAACTGCGAAGACTCAAGTCATATTTGGCGCAATCTGCTCATACCCACCTTCTTAAAGCCCAGAGTGCCTCGGATCATTGGAGTACAATCCTTCGACATTAATCATTTGGCATATAATTGACTCCTGCAAGGCATCAAAAAGATGGTAGTCTAGCCCAGAAGCCCATGAAAATGATGAATTCAATTAGTAACTACGAAACATCCCTTGTAGTAAATTCGTAGACAAATGTGTGGTCTCCAGAGGGTATCATCCCTCGATGGTCTAGGTGCAAGCATTGCGCTGTTGGACTTTCATGGGACTTTCAGAGATATATACCCATACATAATAAGCCTCGAGATGCTAAGAGCAAGACAATTCGCGTTCACAATGGAGGTCGAGGTGGGACGAAAAACACAAGGCGATGTCCGCGAAAATGGCGCCAAGGGCGTAGCCCTACGAGTCTACTAGAATCTCACTTCTACTAGTGTGGTAGTACAATACTGAGTCGAAAGCGTGTGGAATGCCTTATGTATCTCGTAAGACCCGTAGTTGCTCGTCCTGCTCTCCTCGCGAGCTCCTACTTGCACAGTCTTAACGCATCTACCACCAAGTCGCTCGTTACCCAAAGCATCTTGCACCGACACTCCCTTGTTAGACCGTCTTCACGATCAGCACCGACACGATCTTTCGTCAGCATGACTCCCATAGAACGGGTCACAGACAAGCTTGAGCAGCCTGCTCTTGACGACAGATCGTACCGAGTCATCAGATTACCGAACAAGCTTGAAGCTCTCCTTGTTCACGATCCAGACACCGACAAAGCCAGCGCAGCTGTCAATGTAAACGTAGGCAGCTTCAGCGATGCAGACGACATGCCAGGCATGGCCCATGCCGTGGAGCATCTACTCTTTATGGGCACCAAGAAGGTGAGTACTTCCCTTCGGCATTGGCTGTTGTTGACCAGTCCTAGTATCCTGTCGAGAACGCCTACAACCAATACCTAACCGCTCATTCTGGTTATTCCAACGCCTACACAGCAGCCTGCGAGACAAATTACTATTTTGAAGTCGCAGCCTCACTGGAACCTGGCTCGGAAGCTACCGCGAACGGTGCGCCATCCTCGCCTCTCTACGGTGCCCTTGATCGCTTCGCCCAATTCTTCATTTCCCCACTCTTCCTCTCCTCCACTCTCGACCGCGAGCTCAAAGCCGTCGACTCTGAAAACAAGAAGAATTTACAGAGCGACAATTGGCGTCTGTCTCAACTCAATAAGTCACTTTCGAGCAAGAACCACCCCTATCACCACTTTTCGACCGGCAACCTCGAGACCCTCAGAGATGAGCCTGTAGCGCGCGGTGTGGATGTACGGAAGGAATTCATCAAGTTCCACGACGACCACTACTCAGCAAATCGGATGAAGCTAGTCGTACTCGGTAAAGAATCCTTAGATGAGTTGGAGACTTGGGTTGGAGATCTCTTTGCAGGGGTTCATAATAAAAATCTTCCACAAAAACGGTGGGATGGGATACAACCATATACAAAAGCCGAGCTCATGACTCGGATTTTTGCCAAACCTGTCATGGATCAACGAACGCTGGAAATATACTTCCCATATCAGGACGAGGATGACATGTACGAGACACAGCCTAGCCGTTACATCAGTCACTTAATCGGACACGAGGGGCCTGGCAGTATTCTTGCATATATCAAAGCAAAGGGCTGGGCAAATGGACTGTCGGCGGGGCCGATGACGATATGTCCGGGGTCAGCATTTTTTACAATCTCTATCAAGCTAACGGAAGAGGGTCTCAAGGTTTACGAAGAGGTGGTGAAAGCCGTATTCCAATATATATCCCTGATAAGAGAAGTCCCGCCTCAAAAGTGGATTGTTGATGAAGTCAAAGGAATCGCAGAGGTGGACTTCAAATTTCAGGAGAAGACCTCCGCCAGCAGCTTTGCTAGAATCATGTGCAGTACAATGCAGAAACCGTTACCCCGAGAGTGGCTTCTCAGCGGAACAGACTTGATACGCAAATTTGATTCCAAGGCCATTTCGACTGCCTCCGAGTATCTCAGGGCAGATAATTATAGATTGACTATCGTCAGTCAATCATACCCTGGTGGCTGGGACAAGAAGGAGAGGTGGTATGGCACGGAGTATAAAGTGGAGCGAATTCCTGCCGAATTCGCTGAAGCAGTCAAGAAAGCTGCCGAGTGTAACGAGAAGAACAGGGTACCGGAGCTTCATTTGCCACATCGAAATGAATTCATACCTTCAAAGCTTTCTGTCGAAAAGAAAGAAGTGGAGGAAGGAATGAAGGCTCCCAAGCTCATTCGCAACGAGGACAGCGTCCGGACATGGTGGAAAAAGGATGATCGATTCTGGGTGCCTAGAGCGAACGTCTTTGTGACTTTAAGGAATCCACTTGCATCAGCGACACCTGCCAATTCAGTCAGAACAAGGCTCTTCTGTGCACTGGTGAAGGATGCGCTTGTTGAGTACTCATATGATGCCGAAATCGCCGGACTCGAATACGAGCTCGGGGACTACTACGTTGGGATGGGAATCGATATTAGTGGATATAGTGAGAAAATATCCGTGCTGCTGGAGAAGGTCCTCGTGACTATGCGCGACCTAGAAGTGAAGCCGGATAGGTTCAAGATTGTCAAGGAGCGATTGGTGCGAGGTTACCGGAATTGGGACTTCCAGCAACCCTACCACCAAGTTGGAGAATTCACGAACTGGCTCGGTTCGGACAAAGGCTGGATCAATGAACAGTACCTCAACGAAGTTGGGTCTCTTACCCCGGAAGACATATCAGCTTTCTACCCTCAACTTCTCCGACAGCTTCATCTTGAGGTCCTCTGTCACGGCAACATGTACAAGGAAGAGGCCCTAAAACTCACTGACCTTGTCCAGTCAACGCTCAAGTCAAGACCGTTACCTCAGACGCAATGGAACGTGGCAAGGAGTCTAATACTTACTCCCGGTAGTAACTACACCTACCGGAGACCATTGGGTGATCCAGCGAATGTCAACCACTGCATTGAGTACTACGTGTTTTGTGGCAGCCGTATTGACAGAAATCTGCGGGCGAAGATTTTACTTCTTGGGCAAATGACCGACGAGGCCGGCTTTGACCAACTACGAACCAAGGAGCAGCTCGGATATATTGTCTTTACAGGTCCCAAATCTGCAGCAACGACGATGGGATACAGGGTCATTATCCAATCGGAGAAACCCACAGAATATCTAGAAGATCGGATCAACGCTTTCTTGGCTATGTTCAGCAAGTCACTGGAGAACATGCCGCAAGAAGAGTTTGAGAGCCATAAGCAGAGCCTAGTCAACAAGCGGCTGGAAAAGATCAAGAACTTAGACCAGGAGAGTGCCCGCTTCTGGAGCCACATCAGCGATGAGTACCTTGACTTCCTACAGAGAGACCATGATGTTGAGCACATCAAGCCACTGACCAAAGACGAAATGGTCGAGTTTTTCAATTACTACATCCACCCCACATCTCCCGTACGTGCCAAATTGTCGGTACACATGCTCGCGCAGTCATCACCCAAGGCTATGGTCGGCAAGATGTCGCCCGAAGAGCAAAGAGAAAAAGTTATTATTACTATTGGCAGATTCCTGACAGCAATGGGTATCGGTGTTGACCAAGGAATGCTGAACAAGCATCTTGGGTCCGTAGATATTGCCGGAGGGGACCAAGCCAGTATCGTTGACGGCGTCGCACGCTACTTGGACGAGACTGAAGCACTTGATTCCGAAGAAGAAGCAAATGAGGTCCTGGAACAAGGTCAGCAATTGCTGGGGACCGTATTGCCAGGTCTTGGGATCGAGGTCAAACAATCTGTCGATGGTGTCAATGGCATCGAGGATCTGCCGGCCGTACCACACGTCAAAGCGACTATATACATTGAGAATGTGCGAGACTATAAGGCTGGGTTGCAGTTGACTGCGGGACGAAGGCCAGTCGTTGATATGAGCGGATTCGAGGAGACAGAACCGAAGCTGTAGGCCATTCAGGCGGGTAAAGACGAGCTCGATTCCCACAACAGGAAGGCCTGGGGCGCAGTAGGTCCATTGAACATTGTGATTGTACGCAGCATATCTTCTCTACTTTCATTGCAGCATAGTGGAGCAGGTGGCTTTTGTCCCTAGATGTGGGTGTATCCTACTAGATCTCAAACGAATGGGCGGCCTTGGTCAATGCAAACAAAAGTTTATAGAAAAGAATAAAATGCAACATCCACCTTCCATCAGCTCCCACCGGAGATTCAAGATCTCCTCCAAAAAATTCATTACGCTGTATCGGCATTAGCTGTTGCATGACTCATGACCACCACGTCAAAGCCAATCCCCTCGTATTTGCATCCTCAGCTCCTAAACGAATACACACGCTCAAAACCATCTCTGTGGTGGCAAAGATGGAGGGCTGTGCACCAGAGTGATCTGACTTCCTGTCCCACGCCCATAGTCCTTCTGCCTGCTCTATGCGATTATGAAATTCTTCAACGAACTCTACTTTAGCCATCTATCTATAATTCTACCACCGGTTACTCTGTCTCAAAGGTGGTTTCATTGATATATTTTGGTTCCCGTGGGTCGGTGATTTCCATCGCTGCGAACCACCCAAACATCTTCGTTCCGTCATTTTGGTGGAGAGGATACGCAACTATTTGGGAGCGGAGATGGCAGATTGAAAGTGGAAGAAGCCGGCCGAAGAGGAGAGGGGATAGACGAGAAAAAGCCATGGTGAGCCGTGTATGATGCTCAGATGAACTAGGAGAGTGACAAGTATGGATTCATTTCCTATCTTGCAGGCCTCATCTAAACACCCATAATCGAAACGGTGATAAGAATTTCAAACCATGGCTATCAGTTGCTCCTCCACTCAAAACGCCCCTCATATCATACACACATGGCACATCCACCGAGAACCGGTCTCAAACACCACTCCTGTAGACTTGACTCCCACCATTCCGAATTTGCACGGTCTCCCTCCTCTGCAACACAACTAACGCCCTGTTGAGGGCCTGCTCACTCCACCCTCTGCCCTCACATAGCTCTCGCCTTAGCGTCGCTAAGCTTGTGCTCCATCCCACAGGCAGTCTGCGCCTCAATTCCTCCTCTACCTTACCCGCTTCCTCCATCACCTCCTTGCTGCCTTGTCCCTCGCCTTGCGTCACTGCATCCATTGTGGAGGCGAGGAAGAGACGTATGGCTTCATCGACATGAGATTCAAGAGCGATAGGGGAAAGAGAGAGCTTGGCGAGTGATTCGGTAATACGGATGATAGCTTCCAGTTGGCGGACTGTGATGGGGATGGAGGACCGTGCGGAAGAGGTGATTTCTGAGGCGTGGACTTGTCGCCGGATGGAAACGAAGTGTGAGGAGAGCTTTTCGCCGGCTTCGGGGGAGAGACGGGGAGCACAGCGTCTGAATTCAGTGTCAGTATAAGAACTAAGTTGTGGGGACAGACTATGACCCACGACTTGCAGTAGCTGATATATCGCTTCATCTTCTCAACGGAAATCTCGGCCTCGGTTTGCTCTTCCATTCCTCGTCCACCCATCTGTATACCCATCACGTGTCTTGCGATCCGCTCGTCTCTGCCTTTCTCGTGCTCGTCGCGCACGATGAAAATCATATCAAAACGCGATAGAATGGTGGTCTGGAAGTCGATGTTTTCTCCAGGTGTCTTCAGATCGTCATATCGTCCAAAGATTGGATTAGCAGCTGCGAGCACTGAGGTTCGAGCATTCAACATGGTGGTGATACCAGCTTTAGCGATCGAAATAGTCTGTTGTTCCATAGCTTCGTGAATGGCTACACGGTCCTCGTCTCGCATTTTGTCAAACTCATCTATACAGACAACACCGCCATCTGCGAGAACCATCGCTCCCCCCTCTAGGTAGAATTCGCGTGTGTTGGTGTCGCGTTGTACTGACGCGGTCAGACCAGCTGCTGATGAACCCTTGCCAGATGTGTAGATGGCGATTGGTGCGACTTTTTCTACAAATTTGAGAAGTTGAGACTTCGCTGTACCTGGGTCACCCAACAACAGAACGTTGATGTCTCCGCGAAGCTTCATGCCGTCTGGTAGTATCTTTTTTGAGCCCCCGAGTAGCAAACATGCAATTGCTTTCTTGATCTCTTTGTTGCCGTAAATCGACGGCGCAATGCAGTTTGCGAAGACTTCGTAAAGGTCCGGCCGTCTGCTCATCTCAAGGAATTCTTGCTCTTCCTCTTCTGAGAAGATCGCATTGCCCTTCGCTGTGTGGTCGACATCGCTAGTGATCCCCACGGCTCGAAGATACGGTGTTCGGATGGCTACTGCTGAGTTTCCGGACCCCTTCGATTCTTTATTCTGGTAGATGGAAAAGACGCCCATCAGCGTACATCTCGATCCTGGCACCACTCTGTTTGTCAGGTATCGATCTGCCGAGATCTTGATATGCCTGGGTAGTTCTCCCACTGGTACTTGGTCTGGCGCTTCTTGTAGCTTCAATATCTGCTGGTCGATGAATTGACATCTTTCATGCACCACGAAGTATGGATCTAGCGGGCACTTGTCCGATTGGTCTCCTTGCGTCCTCTTTCTTGAGCAGACTCGCGGGAGTGTGACGCCTGATATGCCGCCGCTCACGGGTAACGTTTCTGAGTGTTGGCAGTTGCGACATTGTATGTATAGTGCTGTTGCTTTCGAGGAGAGAGTAGATGCGCCGATGACTATGCCGGGTATACGGACTAAGTGGGATATGTTGGTCGCGTCCAGGTCGCGTATAGATATCTGAGAGACGGAGGAATGGAGGAGCAGCTGGTGCTCGGGGAGGGAGATGTCGCTGGCTTTTTGGGAGGGGAAGACGATACGATGGGTGCAATCTTTCAAGGCTGCTTCGAACTGAATATTGTCAGCAAGATGTATCCGGTGCATTGCGATTTCCACGTACGAGAGGTATGATGTCCGCAGGCTGTGTCGTGAGCTTATGCGCCAGCTCTTCGTTGTAGGAGATGATATGGGCAACGTCGACATCGCAGTAATATTGCTTGATGAGAACATTCTCTCGAATTTGATCTCTGCAACAGGTTGTCAGTGGGAACATTCTGACATCGTCGAACCGCGTACCTATAAATGAACGCGTTGTCAAGCCTGAATTCTAGTATGAACTCGCGCAACAGCTGCTGTATGTGACTCCTGGAGTCTTCACTGGCATCTGGATCTGGCGCAAGAACACTGAGAGAATAGACGGATTGGCGATCCATCTCCAGTGAGGAGGTCGAGTAATTTCAATGTAGATGATGGGGTTGGTGGTAAGAGGGTCAGGGTTGGTGCTGGAAGGACGCGACTTTTCGTGAACGCGGAGAGTGCTTTTCATAGGCAGGGCAGGTCTGCCGAAGCTTGGCATTATGTTTTTCTTGGCTACCTAATTTTTCTTTCTTTCCATCAAAGATACTTTGGGTATGAGATCGTCTGCTAAGCAAGGCAAAGCACCTCCACACTAGGATGTTATGACTATAAGAGTGTTCGATGCAATAGCTTCAAGTCTAGTCGCTCTCTATCATGGCAGCCGTCCCGTTCTCCGTCGTTACAGTCAGATTGCCCACGTCCATCGAGCTTCCCCTCTTCACCACTGCAATATAAATCAACTCACGATCCCCGATCTGGACTGTTCCACCTGTTGGTCCCAATGATCCACCTATTGAGGTCCAACAACTGGTAGCGATGCGAAGCGCGGCGTTTTTGATATGATACCACGAGGTCACATCACGTTGTCGACTATAGCCAAGATCTACGCTGACCACGCAGCCGCCATAACCCTCGGTCACTGGAAGTTGAAAACCGTCCATTCTGCTGCCGCAATGGAACTCGCCTTCCGTTGTAGTGTCGGGGAGCTCTTTAATTGCTTTGATGCAGTCTCCAAAATGGGGTCGGAATTTGAAAGGTCTGATCTTGGTGCATTTGATCGGTGTCTCCGTGAGGTTGGTAGCACTAGGCGTGAGCTCGACCGCCTGAGCAATGGCGAGAGTTGCTGCGAAGAATAGGGCTAGCAGTAATACTGGGAAGGGCAAAGTATGTCGGAAATCCATGTCGGCGCTGGACTGATGATTGTGCGGGTTTACTGTAGGTAAGATTCAACCCTACTTGTGGTTGCGAAAGGAGAGTGAGGCGAAGGTCCTTATGAAATTCGGAGTCGATTCTGACTGGCATTATATCTTTGCTCTGGCGCTTAAGCTCTGTGCACTGTTCCCTTGACTTGCTATATGCGCTAGTCGCGCCAAGTGTGTTACATGCGTCGTGAAACACGTGCTTCGCTATGGCTCAACACTTGAAAGATATATATTGATAAGAGAACGGCAGCAAGAAAGCCAATAGTCACAAGAAGAGGGTGAAACCCGCGATTTGCGTAAATCGCTGTTGCAAGACTATTGAGCTCAGGAAGTGCCCCAAAACAATCTTCCCCAAGCAATCTAGAAGATTATACGGGAAGATAAGACTGACAAGGGACGGTCAAGCGGCTGATTGTTTTGGCGCATCCAAAGCCTTGGCGCTGGCGCTTTGAAGAGAGAATTGCTGGTCCCAATTCCCGATGGCCAGAGCCGCCTGCAGATTCATGCTTCCCACCCAGGATCCCGCCACACCCCAATCAATCTAACCCCATCCGTGCCATTATCGTCGCCAAGAAGTAATTTTGGCCTTGGATCCGTCCCAACGCGGTCTCAGCTTGCTGATGCAGAAGGCTGATCACGTGCTTTGTGTATTCGAGGCTATTGGTCTGGGTCTGCATATACTGTAAAGCATAGGACTTCAAGGCACGATTGGTCGTATGCAGTTTCATGATGTTGAGGAGCTCGTTATTAGAGGAAGCAGAGTTTCGAATTGAACGAATGACTGGCAGCGAAAATTTTCCTTCCGTCAAATGCTCGCAGAAGCTGGATGCCATCTATAAGTAAATCAGCACGTCCTCGAGTGTTCATGAAGATTCGGTACGTACCTGCTCAGAACACAAGTTTTGGTAGTCATCACGGATTTGGAAGATCAGACCGACAAGCTCAGTGAGCGGCAAGATGTCACGCGCTATCGAACTCATACTCTGTATCAATCTAGCTGCCAATCTGAACAACCCACCGGTTTTGTTGGAGATCATCTTGAGGTACTGCTCTTCTGTTGGAACAGCCAGGGTATCACGCCAGAGCAGCTCTAAACCCTGGCCTCTATGCAAGTTGAGCATCATCTCGTTGAAGATCCTGAAGGCTTCCCACGAGTTGCTCAATTGAGAAAGCTCCTGTTGTGCGAGAAAGTACGCATAATTCGCAGAATTGATTGCCTGCGAGACTCCGAAAATACAACGAGCGGCTGGAGAGCCACGACGCAGTTGTGAGCCGTCTTCAATAGCATAAACCCTAGTAGACGTCAGAACGATTCGGCCCTGGCCCATGAAAAAAGAAGGTCGACGCACAAAAGCGAGGCGTTGTGGAGCATTGCAACTACTTTATGGAAAACATTGTACGAATGCTCGTCGATCTGGAGCCATATGTTGAATGTGGAAAGCACTTGTGTCCGGAGAATCTTCCCAGGTAAGGCCATAACGTAGTCGAATGGCTTCATAATAGACTGTGACACACTTCAGTCAGGTTATACTTTCTGGAGATCAAGAGAGCAACAACCGCATTCATCCTGATCCGTCCATGTATCTAGCATGCTAAGGTAGTCTTTTCTATTCTTGCTCCACTCCTCAGCATCCTCATCGAAGCCGGATAGTGTCCGAAAATCAATGTTGTCGGACTTCCTGGACCTGGACAACGATACCCCGCCCATAGTTCTGACTCATTAGGCGGAGTTGAGGAAGAGGATGACCGCGACCACGCAAGCTGTGGTGATTCAGGCCGTGAAGCTTGAACATCTGCTTCATAACACCCATCAGGTAAATAGAATGATGGCAATTCCAAGCTTTCATTCACGGGGAACGTCCCAGAAAAACTGAGGCCCCTTTTTTTGCACGTCTCTTTGCTCATCCCTGGTTATTGGGAGCGCTCGTACTCAGGCGAAGATATGTCTAAACTCATCTCTACTTCTTCTGGGATATCTGCGTTTGGTGCTGTATCGGTTTCCCATGCTTGACGTTTATCGAGACTGGGTCCTGAGTTCATGCAAGTGTTCTGAACGCTTATAATCAAGCTTCGGGCCCATTATACCCGACGCCAGCTAAGTACTCGTCCCACTGCTGGGCGCACTTCTGACAAGAGAGTAGATCGCTATCAAACGGGCGACGAAAGGCGAATTCCTACAAGATCGTCGATAACATGATTCCGAATATCTCAGCTCTTGAACGTAGATAAGAAATGATTGCTATGCTTTTCACTTCGCTATCTTTCTACATCCGGAGTGAACTTCTGTAGTCAACATTAGCTGGCAGTCCATACATTCTAGACTAGCTCCTTTTCGATGCAACCCATCATCATCTATCCCAAGCTAAAACCCGTAATAATTTCATGGATACCTCAGCGAGCAGATCCGGCGTAACAAAAGAAAATTATCCAGGGACGCCGTGTTATTACGTCCTTGGTGGCGTGTCGACTTGCAATCTTTCTGCCCGCACACGTTGTAAGAATTCAATCTAGATAGGTACTTAGACCATGTCAGTACTGCAAAATGATGTTCATACCCACGGAATATACCTAGAATTGTCCGTCTTTGGTGAACCCACAGAAGACAGCTATAACAACCAAGCGACACGAACGGATTCCGAGGGCTATCCGAAGCTTTATGCCAGTCATGCAGGATTTAGTTGCAGCGATCTTGTGCGAAAGCCTAATCTCCAACAGGTTTGGTTTTGACGTGCAACGAAAGAATCCGGTTCTAGTAGCCCCCTAAATCCCGATTGGATAAATATAAACGACGTTGCCTCTCTCGGACGCAGGATCATTCATTTCACCCTTCGGGCCAACCAAGGTGCCTGGGATTGCGTCCCTGAACGAGACGAGATAGCCTCGGGGTCTATACATTATGTCCTGGTGGTTCAGCATGTTAGGAGCGTCGGTCAGGGAGGGATTCATGATCAACCATGCAGCAGAAAAGTGCCATCTCCTATTCCAAAAGCCGTAAATTCAACCTCGTCGAAGATTTCTCTTGCTTTCATGCTAGAATCGCACGTACCGACTGTGAATGTTCGTCTACGGAGGTGCGACGCCCTAGACGAAATCGAACAAGATCCCGTTGTGGAGATTGGAGTGGAATTTTTCGTATCGCGTTCCAATATACGATTCCGGCGTCATCCATATGACGGCGATGCACAGCTCGCTATTGGAGCATGGCTTTCCCACTTCGTGGCGTCTTGACAGCCTCGAAGGCACCTTCGCCTCCCCTCAACACCCTTCATTCTATTCTTCTGACTGTACCATTTTTAGACTCCCTGATCAAAACACCCCTCGACCCGCTCAACATGGGCTCATCCTTTTCAACGCCCGCGTTGCCATACATCCCAAACAACAAGCCACCCCAATCATCTTCGCTATCAAATGTCACCCCAAGATTGATGAAGTATGCCGTAAGATCGACAAATACTTCCTCGATTATTGGCCATGGCTATGCCAGACGGAGAAGACCAAGTTTCCCGCCTCCCAAACAAATGCCTTCGAGCAAAAGAAGTTCGACTGCATCTCGGGGGTCTCAGAACTCAAGCAGAAGGAATTCGACGGAGTCAGGAGGGGGATTGGAGATGCTCGAAGAAGGAGTACAGGGAATGATTAGCTCATTTTATCTTTTGTTTACGAGTAGCAATAATCGAAGTGTTGTTCTTTGCCCAGCAGCTGGTAGCAGCGTGGTTGATTTATTTGAATGAAGTTTATCAGGGGTGGAAGTAAAGACTTCCTCCCTCGCTTTTGTATAGTCTAATCAGAGGACTCGGCTTCTGATCGTTGGTTTTGGCAAGAATTGTGCTCCTTCAAGTAGCGAGGACCTGTTGGGGATTGGCTTCGATCCGTAGTCGTATCTGTTACCAAAGCCAAACTCCCGAAGTGAAAACTGCGCAAGCTCCTAACCTTAAAGAGATCCTGCAATCCTTCGAGACGTTGGTGAAGGGCAGTCGCTTAAGAATGATGTTTTTGGTAGCTGGTGGTAGAGTACCCAAACATCGAAGGCTCGGCATTATACAGGCATCGGACTTTGTCAATGCCGGTCCCGATGTTGACCCGGAGTGAGCTTCACGGCAAGAGGCGAGCATGGTCTACGGTCTACGGAAAGCCAGCATCTCAGTATCGTCTGACATCGCTTCAGTTTCACCTTGATAATATCTTGAAAGGCTCAGATAACGATGAAACACAGTCAACACAGGCGATGAGCAGAACCATCGACTGTAACGAGCTATAAGAGATAAGCTGGACGACGACCTCCATCACAAACCTCTATCTTGTCATGTCTACCGTCACAGGTACTGCGCTTCAGACTTCGTATCCGTAAGTACGAATCGAAAAAGCTCCGATGGCAAACCTCTGCTTACTCAATGGCGCGATAGTCCAGTTCTTCCCAAAGCCTTCGACGCGAATCAGCCTCCCTCAATTCGCCTCTTCCCTTTAAGCAATTACACATTTGGCACAAAGGAAACCCAGCCGGAAGAAGACCCATCGGTGGTTGCACGCTTGGAGCGTTTAAAAGAGCACTATGAGCGCCATGGCATGAGAAGGACATGCGAAGGCATTCTGGTCTGCCACGAGCATAATCATCCACACATTCTGATGCTACAAATCGCCAACGCGTTCTTCAAATTGTACGCTCCGGTCTTGGCTCTGGTGACCCCCAATTCTAGCTGATATGCATACTTTCAGGCCGGGCGACTATCTTCAAGCCGAAGACGACGAAATCGACGGCTTCAAACTGCGTCTCAACGAACGGCTAGCACCAATTGGCAGCCAATTCAGCGGCGAAGGTGTAAACGATGAGTGGCATATCGGTGATACTTTAGCGCAGTGGTGGAGACCGAACTTCGAGACGTTCATGTATCCCTACTTACCGGCGCATGTGACGAGGCCAAAGGAATTGAAGAAGCTATACCTCATACAACTACCGAAAAGCAGTACGTGCCTCGCCTTCCCTCTAACGTGGATTACATATCACTAACTGCATGACAGAGGTCCTCAGCGTACCAAAGAATATGAAATTACTCGCTGTCCCTCTGTTCGAACTTTATGATAACACCGCACGATACGGCCCTCAATTATCAGCTATACCACACCTGCTTTCGCGGTACAACTTCGAATTCATGGACGAGGAAGGGAATGTGTGCGCGGCAACTCCAGGTGGTGACCCAGGATCGCAGTCGATCAAGGTGCTGTCCAAGGAAGACAATGGTGAGGAGAAGACCAATGGTCATATCAAGGACGAAGAGGTCAATGGCTATGGGGAGGGTGGTGATCAAGATGTTGAAATCAAAGTATGAGACGTGGGTTGAAGCACGGGCAACCATTATTCGATGGCCCTCTCAAGGGTATTTAGCATGGATTTGGATCTTGAAAAGCGACATGATTCCCATTGAAGCGTGCAGCTATTGAACGAGAGCCTCATCTATGGGCTATACCATTATTGTAGATCATACGAAATTCCTAGACTTGTTCTGGCTGAATGCAAAAACCCATGTTGCCTAGAGCTTATACAATCTCATCGTTCGAAAGTTGACCTTGACCTCTCACCCCCAATAAATCACTCAACACCACGCCCCAGAAACTCATCCATGTCCACTCCTCCATCTCTACAATGATACTCATAGGCCTAACCGGCTCCCTCGCCACCGGCAAATCCACCGTCTCCCGCCTCCTCTCCGCCCCACCCCACTCCCTCCCAATAATAGACGCCGACCTCCTCGCCCGCCAAGTAGTCGAGCCAGGCACCCACGGCTACAACCAAATACTCTCATATTTCTACCGCACGACACCAGATCTACTCCTCGATGGGGAAAATACGGGCACAGGACGTCCACTCAATAGAGCTGCGCTTGGGCGGCGGGTGTTTGGGTCTGAGCCGGAGAGGGTGAGGGATCGGAAGGTGCTGAATGGGATTATACATCCGCTGGTGAGATGGGCGATGGCGAGGGAGGTTGTGGGTTATTATTTGTTGGGGTATTGGGCTGTGGTGTTGGATATACCGCTGCTTTTCGAATCGGGCCTTGATGTCTTTTGCTCCGTGGTGCTTATGGTTGCGGTTGGTGATGTGGAAGTACAGATGAGGAGGTTACGGGAGAGGGATATAGCGCTTAGTGAGCAGGAAGCTAGGGATCGGGTGGGTAGTCAGATGGGTGTTGAGGAGAAGGTTGAGAGGACGAGGGCAAGGGGTGGGGGAAGGGGGAAGGTGGTGCTGAATGATGGG